>VOFG01003760.1_pt1 | contig 56332 bp, 52 predicted proteins | sample 5384171 | NCBI WGS metagenome assembly VOFG01 (sample SAMN12384726, study PRJNA508395) | human gut metagenome | isolation source: healthy gut F | host: Homo sapiens
CGTCGCCCGTCGTCTGAATCTGGATTCGTCATCGGTGTGGGGCTATTGGGGTGGGAGGAATACCATAAATATGCTATCGACAGCCGTATATGTCTGGAAGGGGACCCGACGGCGCCACTGGTTTGGTCTCACGGAGGCGGAGATTTCGCTCGTTCATATTTTTATATGGCTCTTGGGCAAGATTTAGCATCCGCACTTTATATAATAAAAGTAATATTCGATCAACCAAGATTTAACGCGACAAGGAAGGCATGAGGCATGTGATACGGATCCCGGAGAGGGGGAAGCGGAGCCCCTCGAGAATGATTACCGTAATTTGCTTCAACGATACCGACGGATGGTTTGCAAGCGAACGGTGTTACACGCTTTTTACAGCCGATACGCGTGATGTTCAGTCGCCGGATAACCGATTACCGGCTGGACCCCAGCTGTGTGGCGAATATAGACGGAGTTATCCTAACTCCCGTAAACATGGTGGCAAATGTCAATACACGTAAGGAGTGGAATCGTCTGGGACTGATAGTGGTGATTTGCGGCCGCTCTTCTGGCATGTCTGCTCGCTGGCATGTCCGGCGACAGTTTGCCTGCCGGTTTTCTGGAGAGCCTGCTCTTTGATGGAATGGTTTCACGGAACGAAGTGATTCTAGCATGTTTGGATATTCCGCACTCATAGCTGAGAGCCCAAATGTTTTCAGGCTGTATCCGCTAACCGTTCCGGCAGCATGTCTGAGGACGAGCGACCATGGCGATGTCCCGTAAAGGGCATACTGGTGATGTGCATCTGGTGTTGAATTTTGATTATGAGAAAACAACTGAGCCGGAATATCCGGATTTGATGTGGGACGTTGATGATTGGGATGATGAATGTGTGGATATAGTGTTGTGAACGGATATTTTGAGTTTGTGCGCGGATTGGATAAACGCTAAAATCAACTGGTTGGCAATTATTTATTAATTATATGTATCAATTTGATTTTGTTTTATTACATGAAAAAGTACATCACATTGCCTGCGACAGCCGAAGAAACGGGAAGTTGGAGTTCGTCTGATTTAGCATTTCCACACGCATTTACCGTAGTGAAAAACGCAAATATCACGGTCAATAGTAATACCGCAGCTACCGATATTTCCACAAAGACTCCTATGCTGAATATACCACAGACGCTGACTGCTTGGACTGTTTCCGCACCCAACAAAGAGGCCGATAATGCGAAGCAATGTTACCTGGAGATCTCCTGCAAAATCCGGCAGTCCGGAGCTTATCTGTTGGTTTCAGCAAGCGAATACAAAACAATTCATGTTCCGTTCGGAGATACATGGGTAGCGGGCAAGCGTCATATCTACACGTTGATTTTCGGTGGTGGTTATGATGATCAGGGAGAGGCTGTGTTGAATCCGATCCGGTTTGATGCAGAGACAACAGGCTGGGTTGATGCAGATAATAAAGACGTAAACGTCCAACCTTAATCCAAACGTTTATTAATATCGTACCCGTTGGGATATAGCCTCTTGCAATACCGATTTTAGCGAATCGCCTTTGCGGATCGCGATCAGCTTTAAGTTCTGGTGATAGGTTTCGTCCATGACAAAATTACAATGCACGGTTTTCGCTTTCTTCGGCTTTTGAGCCTCTTTTTGCCCGGCCGTGGATTGGATCAGGCTGTCTAATCCCCCGGTCAGCCCGGCCGACATACTGTTTTTTAAATCGTTCTTCTTTGCCATATGGTTACTTTATTTCTGTTAGCAGTTCGTTACATACCTTCTCGTAGTCCTCTGCCCCGGCAGATTTTGGGGCATAGTGAAAAATATCCTGCCCTTGTGTCGGGGCTTCGGCCAGCGTAATGGCGTTGCGTATATGGGTGCTGAACACTTTGCCCTGGAATGTTTCCTGTACCAGTTCCGAAACGCTCTTGTTCAGGTTCTTTCTTCCGTCGTACTGGGTTATCAGAACCCCGGCTATCGAAAGATCCGAGTTCAAACGTTGCTGCACCTTGTGGACTACCTGCATAAGTTTAGCCATTCCACGCATTGCCAGGAATTGAGCCTGAACCGGGATAATCAACCGATCCGAGGCCGTCAGTGCGTTAAGCGTGAGCAGCGACAGCGAGGGGGGACAGTCGATCAGGATATAATCGAATTTCTCCTTTTGGCCTTTGATAAGGTGGGCTAAGATAAGCTCCCGTCCGGCCTCGTTGATTAACTCCGTTTCAACGGCCGAGAGATCCAGGCAGGAGGGAACGACGCTAAGGCCGTCCTTATGCTCGTAGATCGGCAGGTCGTATTCGCCTTTCATCGCACCGTAGATCGTTTGGGGAAGCTCCGCAGAGAAGCCCAGCGATTCGGTCAGGTTGGCCTGCCCGTCAAGGTCGATCAAAAGAACCTTGTACCCTTTTTGACGTAACGCACCGCCCAGGTTGATCGTGGTTGTGGTCTTTCCTACTCCCCCTTGTGATTCAATACGGAGATTACTTTTGCTTTGCTCATAAATTCAGTTTTTTAAATGGTTGTCATGTCCGAAATATAGTTAAAATACTAATATACTAAAATACTAAAAGTAGTATTTTTCGTTTTTGCGTGTTTTTGTGCCGATCGGGGAAGCGTACCGAAATAAATCCGGTTTCCACCTTTCGGTACGTTTTGTTTCTGTACCGGAATTAATCAAAGATTAGAATAACCATAAATGTTTTTATACGTTAATCATACGTATGTATATATGTATATATTTGTTTTTGAGTATCTTTGTGTGCTATAAATAAAAAATAAAAGACATGAGCACTTATTCGTATAAAAATCCGAAGTTTATAAATTCCCCTAAAGGGGTGGTTGAAGTTGTAGAAGTGATTTATGACGGCAAAGATGATCCGGCCTATTCACTGGCTATTATTAAATGGGAAAATACCTATAAATTAGGTATTCGTTGGAACATCGCTTATAGTGAATGGGACGATTACCGCAAACAGAACGGGCAAGATGAATGTATAGGTAATCCACAGTCGAGAGGTATTCCCACCTGGTTTGTTTTGCCCGATGATATGATGTTTGGTGAGAAGTTCAGCGGTGCGATGCAGAGGCTTGATGAATTAAGAAAAGGTAAGTAAGCAATGGAACAGGGAGAAATCATATTATACCAGCCGGATGAAGCGGTCAAGTTGGAAGTGAGGTTGGAAGATGAAACCGTTTGGCTGACACAAGAACAAATAGCCGACTTGTTCGGGACTAAAAGGCCAGCTATTACCAAACATTTGAACAACATTTACAAAAGCGGCGAACTTGATATAGATAGCACATGTTCCATTTTGGAACATATGGGTAATGACGGCAAACAGAGATATACTACTAAATATTATAATCTTGATGCGATTCTGTCAATAGGATATCGGGTTAATAGCAAGAACGCAACCCTTTTTAGGAAATGGGCGAATAGTGTATTAAAGGATTATCTTTTAAAGGGGTATTCCATTAATAAACGTTTGTCAGAACTTGAAAGGACTGTCGCTCAACATACCGAGAAGATAGATTTTTTCGTGCGTACTGCCTTGCCCCCGGTCGAAGGCATTTTTTATAACGGCCAGATTTTCGATGCGTACAAGTTCGCCACCGATCTGGTAAAGTCGGCCAGGCGTTCGATCGTGCTTATCGACAACTATGTGGACGAAACGGTCTTGCTCATGTTGAGTAAACGCAGCGTCGGTGTCTCGGCCACCATTTACACACAGCGTATCACGCAGCAACTCCAACTTGATCTTGACAGGCATAACAGCCAGTACCCACCTATCGACATCAGGACGTACCGGGACAGTCACGACCGTTTCCTGATCGTTGATGAAACGGACGTGTACCATATCGGAGCCTCGTTAAAGGATCTGGGGAAAAAGATGTTCGCTTTCTCAAAGCTGGATATTCCGGCGGCTGTGATAACTGACCTGTTATAATATCCCTTGTCTTATGAATGTGGTTATCTATTCACATCTGGAGAGGTTCGCAGCCGGACGGGGGTACGAGGTGACGGCGGTCTTTGAGGAAAAGATAAGCGGACGAAAGGCCAATATCGAACGCCCGGTTTTAAGCCGTTGCCTGGAATACTGCACAGATCCGCAGAACCGGGTGGATATGCTGTTGCTGACCGAGATCTCACGCCTGGGGCGTTCCACCCTGCGATACTAAAGGCACTCGATACGCTGCACACGCATAAAATATGCGTGTATATCCAAAACTTGAACCTGGAAACATTACGGCCGGACAAGACGGTAAACCCCTTTGTCCTCTCTGATTACTACCCTATTGGGGAACTGGCCGCAATCGAACGCCAGGGGATCATTGACCGCCTTAATAGCGGACGGGGAGTTGTACATCCAGAAAGGGGGCAGGCTGGGACGGAAGCCGGGAAGCCGGAAAACGGCCGAACAGAGGAAAGAGGAATACCGGGAGGCGATCGCCTTGTTGAAGAAAGGCTACTCGATCCGAACGTGGCGAAGCTCACGGAAAGGCCGTTTCGACGATACAACAAGTAAAAAAGACTTCATTAATAGCTGATTATCGGAACAAATATTGTATTTTTGCAACAAATACGAGTAAATGCACGTAATTAAAAACGAGTATTTGCGCGTGCCTAAAAACGAGTATTTGCACGAAAATAATCAGAATCTAAATAAAAACGGTTATGGCAACAATGGCGGAGAAAATGGCGGCTTCACTGGAGGAATTAAGAAAGCTCCAGGAGAAAGACCGCTGTGTCGTCCTGCAAGGGACGGCCGAGATAGGGAGGACGCATTTAACCCGGCTGTTGGATAACGGCTGGTTGCAGGAAGTAATGAAAGGGTTGGTATATTGCGGCCAGGCCGGGAACAGAGGGGATACGACGGTCTGGTACACCTCATTCTGGTATTTTATTGCGAAATATGCGGCCGGTTATCAAATCGCCGAAAGGCCATAACAACACGCAAAAGCTGATGTATGATACCTCGCTTTTGGTGTTTCAAAGCGAGATCCCGGATCAGGTATATAAAGAGCCGGAATACGGCCTTAATCTCTATCCGCTTGCCGAAGCCCTGGTATATACCACGCCGAGATATTTCCAGGTGGAGAAGATCGCAGCCCGCACCTGCCTGGCCATGATACGGGACGCTGCCGATATATTAAAGGTACTGACGAAAAACGGGGCTTCGCTTCGTGCCGGAAGAATAGCCGGGGCGTTCCGGAACATCGGGAACAGCGAAATCGCCGACAGCATCGTTTCCACGATGCGGGGGTTCGGGTATGACGTGAGAGAAGAAGATCCGTTCGAGGATCAGCCACGAACGCCCCTTGTTTATGAGGTGTCGCCTTACGTCACACGCTTGCGCCTGATGTGGGAGAACATGAGGGATAAGGTTGTAGAACTGTTTATAGGGTTTCCCGGAACTGATCGAGAAAGTGCGTGTCGGGAACTGGAAGCCGGAGGAAGAAGATAAGGAGCATAAAAACGCACTGGTGGCACGTGGGTATTACCAGGCGTTCCAGGCTGTCAGGGGGACGATCGCCGATATACTGAAAGGAAAGAACGCAGGGGAAGCGGTAAGGGCGGATCATCCGGTCTGGTATATGCAGATGTGGATGCCGTTCGTTACGGTGGGGATCTTGCAAAGGGAGGATCTTGTGGGTTATCGTACCGGGCAGGTCTATATACGGGGATCGCAACATATCCCGTTGAACCCGAAAGCGGTCAGGGACGCTATGCCCGTCCTTTTCGATCTCTTGAAGAATGAGCCGCACCCGGCGGTAAGGGCTGTCTTGGGACACTTCTTTTTCGTGTATATTCACCCCTATATGGACGGGAACGGGAGAATGGGACGGTTCGTCTTGAACGCCATGCTTGCGTCTGGAGGCTATAACTGGACGGTTGTTCCGGTGGAGCGTAGAAAAGAATATATGAAAGCGTTGGAAAAGGCCAGCGTGGAGGGGGATATTTCGGAGTTTACGAAAGTAATCGCATCATTGGTCAAGTAATGATATTTATAATAATGACAATATGAAATCAACGGGATATATCGAATGGGATAAACTGGAGCAGATCCCGTTCTGCCTTTGCCGGATCGCGGAGGATGAAGAAAACCAGGAAATAGATGTTTATTATCTGGATAAACGGGTTTGCCATGATTACGATCATGTGGGGCATTATTTTCGTACTGCGATAATCATGTTTAGAAGGATCAGGAACATAACGGCCGATTGGGTGAACCTCAAAAACCTTTGGTTGCTAAGGGACTGTATCAGGGAGAATTTTAATCATGGCCTGGAGGTGGACGATCTGATCTTCGGGGAAACATTCGACGGTGAGGATCCGGAAACTATAAAGCCGCTAACCAAAGAACGGCTGTTCAAGATTAAAAAGGTGATTCAGGAAAAAGATCCATACGCTACCGTATAGGGGGGGAGTATATAAAAACAAAACCCTGGAGTTTGTCTTGCGACAGGGACAACAGGGGATTACTACGCAAATATAGGGAGTATATCTCGTTTATACAAGGATTTTATGGCTTTTCTGGATTGATTTTAAAAAGAATAGAGGCTTGTTCCCTGGAATGTAGTATTTACTACTTTTAGTATTTTAGTATATTAGTACACTTTTCACTGATCGGCACAATCCGGGTACTCCGGTAGCCGATTGTCGAACCTGGTTTTAACCCCCTTTCAGGGAGAGAGGTATTTTAGTTTTTCCGGCGTGGCCGCCTTGCGTTTACCTTGAGTTCCGAGGGGTTTTTGTCTGCAAAGGTCAAACGTCTTTTTCCATATCCCAAGTTGAGCCGCAAGCGGCTTTTAGAAAAAATCTCCAGCCTGGCTAAAGCCAGGTAGTATTTTTCCTAAAAAACTTGTGCTATGGAAAAAACGTTTGGGGTGTTCTCATACAAAAACCCCTCGGAACTCAAGGTAAACGCAAGATGACCACACCGACAGCCCCGAAAAACCAAAATGAGGTTGTCTTGATACAAAAACATCGGAATCTTAGGCATCCGCAAGGTTTTTTGGGGGAGAGGGTGCGAGGTGGGGAGTTTACTATCGGAAAAATCAGGTAGTAAATACTAAATTTAGTATATACTAAAATACTACTTTTTCATATAATCAGTTTGCAAATTTGATGATCGAGAAGATCCAGCAGGTAGAGGACAATTGGCAAAAGCCCTGGATCACCATTGCGGCGAATACACGCAATTTCTTTCCGCAGAACCTCACAGGACGCAGGTACGCCGGAGGTAACGCCTTTTACTTCTTTTCCTTTGCGAGAAATTCCAGTACCAGACACCCGTATTTATGACATTCAACCAGGCGAAAGAGGCCGGGATCTCCGTGCTGAAAGGATCGAAATCGTTTCCGGTCTATTACTTCTTTTCTACGTGTACCACAAGGAAACACGCAAGAAAATAACCTTTGAGGAATACAAGGCGTTAAGCCGGGAGCAGCAACAGGAATACAACGTTATACCGACCTATAAATATTACTCGGTCTTTAACCTGGATCAGACCAATTTTTCGGACGTGAGGCCGGAAGAATGGGAAGCGTTAAGGGAGAAGTTCAGAGGGGGACAGGCAGAGCAGCCCGACGGGACAACCGGAGAGGCGCACCCCGAAATAGACGCCATGCTGGAGGCGAAAAGCTGGTTTTGCCCGATACGGGAGCAGCAAGGCGACAGGGCTTTCTATTCTCCTTTAGCCGATTATATCGTAGTGCCGCTTCGCTCGCAGTTCGTCGATATGCAGAGCTTTTACGAAACGCTTCTGCATGAAATGGGACATTCCACGGGACACCCCACCCGATTGAACCGGGATCTTGCGCACCCGTTCGGATCAGAGGAATACGGCAAGGAGGAATTAACGGCCGAGTTCGCCGCAGCCCTGGCAGGAATGTTTTTCGGGATAGCCGAACATATACGCACTGAAAACGCAGCTTATCTGAAAAGCTGGATAAAGGCGATCCGGGAAGAACCCAAGTTCATTTTAAACGTACTGGCCGACGCTATGAAAATTGTCAAGATGATAGCCGGGAAACTGAATATCTCCGTAGAAAGCGAGGAAACGGCAGCAGATGAAGCGGAACAGGTGGCATGATACAAGGAAGATCCCCCGAAAGGGGGACAGCCTTTCGGGGGGAGTTCTTTTTGGCACTCGCCCCAAAAAGAACCAAAAAACGCTTTGCCGCTACACTCCGTTTCGCTTTCATAGCTCTGATAATGCGTTTTTTGATTGGATAGATATATATTTGTAGATAAAATAATGTAATATGAACAAACCGAAGATTATACAGATTATTGATGTTGTTTCCAATGCGATAGCAGGAAACCGTATCGACGAGGATTTTATAAAGAGTTGTATTTACGGAAAAGTGGATGCGGAACTGTATGCGCATCTTTTAGGCAAATACAGGGGGGGTATGACGGGGATTTCTTTCAGTTTTATTTGGGGACGGACGATCGGATAAACCGGGCTTTGCTGGAGAACCTGGGGATTAAGGTCGAACCCGACAAATATCCGGACTATGATAGCCGGATTGTTGCGCAGGTCGTCCAGGGAAAGAAAAGGTTTGATATTTATCCTTTCGAGTTGGAAGCCTTTAACAGATATGCCATGTTTGGCAATAATAATGCGCTTTCATGCCTGAAAGGGATTTCCCCGACAGCCGGGCAGACCGTCCGGGAAAACGGTATTAACGAGTATGGAAACGCCTTGAATTGGTCGCTGTTCTGGATAAAGGCAAATCCGGAGGACAAAGCCCTGTTAGTGGATCACGTTTTGAATATCCCCGAACGATGATAGCGGAATATTTCATTTACCGGAGAAAGGGGGATAAAGGGCCGTTTATCTCCCTGGGGAAATGCCGCAATACGGGTTAAGGCCGAAACAGAAGTTTACCGGGGAAAAACTTAAAATAGAGGTGATCCGCAGGCTTTCCGGTGTGGAAATCGAGCAGACGGCCACCACTCCGCAGATAAACGCCTATATCGAGGCGAATATCTATGATACCGAACGTTGGCCGGAGTACCGGAAGTTATACCGACAGGTGGCCGGAGAGGTGGAAACCGTGGCCGACATCTTTACGCTCCAGTATATTTTAGTGGCCGAACTGGAGGATCAGACCAGGACGGGAAAGGACTGCCAGCCGCAGCCGACAGATCCGAAAGACGAGAGGCTGATACACCTAATCCGGTGCGAGCTTATGGGTGAACCCCTGGAAATGTACAAGACGATGATAAACCCGATCATCGCCTTAAAGAAACGTTTCGTTTGATACTACATCTACTAAAAATAGTAGATACTACTTTTAGTATTTTAGTTCGTACGCTCAATCCTGGGAGAAAAACTAATCGGGATATTCATTGAGTTCCCGGTATGCCTTAGCTAACTCTTCTTGGGTGTGACGTTTGAACTTTTTACGGCTTATGATGAAAGGCAACCTCTGATTCATTTCATTCTCGTACTCGTCCAGGAGATGTTTACCCCTTCCGGTAAGGACGACATGGGTACGGTCGTCGGAAAAGCGGATCTCTTTTAAATCTTCCATTGTATCTAATATACGGAGGATGATTTTCTCGTAAATGGGGGTACGCAGTAACGGGTGTGCGAGCATGGGGGAATTGTATTTTATATCGAAATTCTCGATGATCTCCGTCTGCACTTCCTCTATATGCTTGGGAAGTGCTTTTCCCAGCGTGTAGTAAACAGCTATCTGAAAGTCTTTGTAATTTGGAAACATGGGCGTATATGGTTTATTGGGAACGCGGATATTTTTAATATTTCCGTTCCGGGATTCTTCGGCCGAAAGATAAAAAAAATCTCTCGAATAATCTTTGGGATAGATGCGCTTTTTTTAGTAAATACTAAAAATAGTATTTTTGTAATGCGCATTACAGTAGTGTATTTTGTAAACGTAACGTGTACTTATTCAAGTATTTTAGTAAAATGGGTATCTTTTATATCCGGTTATACTAATATTAGTATTTTAGTATTTTTGTAATGTACATTACAAAAATATCCGTATCTTTGCATTCAGATTGAAAACAAAAGGCTTATGATAACGACGATCCAGTTTAAGACGTTGGACGACTTGTATCAGTTTTACAACGACGCAATTTTTAACGGTGAGCTTTCGGAATGTATCGTGAATATGTCCCGTCACGGTGGGGCGTTCGGCTTTTTCGCCGCCAACCGTTGGAGAGGGACGGGCAGGAAAAAAAGGTCGTTCACGAGATCAGCATCAACCCCGATTTTATGAACCGGGAAGATCGGGACTGGCATTCTACCCTGGTACATGAAATGTGCCATTTGTGGCAGGAGGATTTCGGCAGGCCGAGCCGGGGAGGGTATCATAATTCGCAATGGGCTGACAAGATGATCCAGGTCGGACTGATGCCGTCCGACACCGGGGAGGCCGGAGGCAAAAAGGACAGGCCAGAGCATTACGCATTATATCATTCCGGGAGGGAAGTTCGAGCAGGTTTTCAATACGCTAAGCCGGGAGGATCTGCAAAACTTGCGGCTTAGGTACAAGCCGACTTTGGCGGCCGTACCTACCCGGCCGATCCGCATCGCCGGAAGCGACGGGGACGAAACGGAAGAACCGGAAGATCCGGACGAGGGGGGAGAGCAAAAGCGGAAAGCGGAAGAAATACACCTGTGGGTGCGGCTGTAACGTGTGGGGAAAATCCGGGCTGGTGTTAAGGTGCGGACTGTGCGACACTGATTTTACGGAACAATAGGAAACAGTGCAAAGGTCAGAAGCCCCCAGTAAAAACCCCGCCGGAGGCAGATTTCAAGCATACTCGTTTTATTCCAGGATCTTGTCGAGTGCCCTTACCGGGGTGTTGTCGCTCGGATAGCTTAAAGCACCGTAAACCCAACGGTAAACGAACGAGTATTGTTGTTGCTGGTCGCCTCGCAGTTCTTGGGGATTTCTCGCATGGATGAACAGGATAATCGTGTCGGCTTTCGGTTTTTGCCCCTTTTTAGGCGTTTTGCAGATGAATTTGTAATCGAACCATACATCGGCCTCGCTTTCCTTGATTCGTGTCTGTGCAGGCCTTAAAACCTTTTGGTCGATCTGTGCATTCGAGTAGGAGGCCGGGATCTCCAGGTCTTTGCAGAATTGGTCGATCGAGTAATAATACTCCCGTCTGTCCCGTTGGCTGCAAATGATCTTGTAGAGCCGCTTGGTGTAATTGCCCCGGAGGGTTAAGGCGATGTTCTTCCCGTACCTTGTACCGCCGACACCCGTACCGTAGTAGAGCAGGAAAGGGATCGCCCAGGGGTTGAGCGTCAGGGCTACCCGGTTTGTGCCTTTGATGTTGTGTACCGTCGTTATCACCACCCCGAACGTTTCCACCGTCTGGTGGATATTGGGATGCACCCAGCGAAAGGAAAAGGTTGTCCGCATCATGGCGATAGCCTCTTTCAGAACTTTGCTCTTGTTGTTCTTCCCCCGGCTTCGTCGCCCTTCGGATTTTAGTAAAATGAGTATTTTAGGTTGTGTCTTTTCACTTATAACGATTTGTATTTCAGTTAATTATAAATGAAAAAACGCTTTCTTACAAAGAACCTCTACAAAGACTATTCTCACAAAGAAGGAAAATCTTAGGGAATCACAGGCTTCAAAAACGGCTGGAAAATGTGCATTTTGAAAACGGAAAATGAGAAACGGAGAAAAAATGAGCGAAGCGTTTCTTTAGTGCGATTTTTCCGCGCGTTAAAATGTGTAAAATTTTGTTTTTGTGTTGTAAAATATAAGGTGATCGGAACGATTGCCGCCGTTTTACAAATGTACACTTTTTTGGGGGGCGGTGTACATTTGTAATGTGCATTTTGGGGGCTGGGTGTCTGATGTATTGGAGCGAAGCCGTGCGGAGCGTTCCAGGAGCGACGAGCGAAGCAAGGAGAGAGAGAACGACGGTTTACCAAAGTGAGCAAGCAGTCATTGGACTAAGTCCAATGCTGATTTTCTAAATCACTGATATATAACTGTTTACTTGTTTATATGTATGCGAATTGCATACATATTGCATACATTATTTTGATAATTCATTGAATTATAGTATATTGTAGCCGATATTTATGTATGCAAACCCCTATACGTGAAATTATGGCAACAACAAGTAAAGATACGTCTATCCGTATAAAGGAGAGTACAAGGTTTAGGCTTGATATGCTGAAAGGAAACAAATCGCACGATGCGTTCGTGGCCGAAATGTTACTCTATTTTGAAACAACGGGGATCACCCCGCAGTCGAATGTAATGCCGCCGAACATTGCGGCCAAAGAGCAGGCAAGCCGGGTGATCGAAGTTGTCCGGGGCATTGAGAAATCCACTAACGTAAGGCTGAAAAACATCGAACAACTCCTTTTGTCGCTTGTCGGGGTGGTGAAAACGCCGGGGACAATCCGGACGAATATATGCACATCTCACAGGTACAGGAACTTTTGGAGCGTTCCAAGCAACTGGAACAGGAAGCCAGGGAAAACCGGGAGAAGGCCGGGAAACTGCAAACGGATCTCGAAATAGCCCGGCAGGAGAAAGGAACTCCGGCCGTCGGATGCAATACGCACAAGATCCTGGAGATCGTGGAGCGTATCGACGAGGTGAAGAAGATACCGACATTCAACGATACGGTTTATGAGATAGACCGTAATACGCTGGATATGTGGGTGAAAAGGTTAAAGGACGAACTAAAGAGATAAGCCTATGTTTGCCAAAGTACACCCGGCCGAGGACGTGAAAAGCGGAAATACGGGAAGCTGTCACGACCTGGTGCGTTATCTGGAAAAGGAAACGGGGAGGGACAGCGTTTTTTCTCCCATACGGGATATTTCACCCGAACGGGTAATTATGGATATAGACGGGAACAAAAAGGCGTTAGGGGCTAACGACGCTAAATTCTTCATGCTTTCGCTCAATCCGTCGCAGTCGGAACAAATGCACCTTATCGGCCGGAAAGTGGACGATTTTAAGGAACTTACACCACAGGAGAAAAAAGAGGTTTTCCAAAAGCTGGAGGCGTTCACCCGTTCGGCTATGGATGAATACGCCTTGAACTTCGGACGGGACAATATTAGGGGAGGCCAGGATCTCATGTATTACGCACGTGTGGAAACGGAACGATCCTATCATCCGGAAGATGAAGAGGTGAAACAGGGGATCGCCAGGATCGGAGAGCCTAAACCCGGTCTGAACTTACACGTTCACGTAATCGTTTCACGCAAGAGCCTGGACGGGAAAGTGAAACTTTCTCCGGGGGCTAAATCGGCCGGGGAACACCTGGGAACTGGAGGGCAGGGGGACGGTGAAACGGGGTTTTTCACATGAGGGCTGGAAAGTCAGGGTACAGGAATGTTTTAACCGGAAATTCGATTACCAGGCCAAAAGGGGGAAACTTATGTACGTCCGCAGGTATCGGCCGAGATCGGGAAGATCACGAACCCGGAGCTTAAAAGGATATTGCAGGACGAGCAGTTTACGGCGGCAAACCAGATCGTCGCAGCCATGAGGGAACAAGGTTACACGCACCAGGTAAGGAAGGGGGTGCATTCCTTTTCACGGGAGGGTGAAGTGTTCCAGGTTGAACACAGGCTCTTGAAAGCGTTCGAACAACCTCTGTCTGACGAGCAGCTAAAAAGCATAACGGAACGTTTCGACTTGACAAAGTACGAGGCGAACCCGGCCGGGTACAGGAGAACGGTTTGCAGGTAAAGGATATAAGTTTCTCGACATATGTAAAAGATGAAGCACAGAAGGGGAAAAGGCCTTGAAAGAGGTCGCTTATAAAGTGGTTTATGATGAACAAAACCATACGACGGTATCGTTCGCCACCGTCCGGCAGTTCGCATACGAGCATCAAATAAACCTGGTGAAAAAGCGAACCGACGGCCGAAGCCGTCTTGAAGAAGATCAAGAACCCGGAGCTTAAAAAACCTGTTGGAGAACTACCGTTTTACGTCCGCTAACCAGATTGTCGTAGCCATGAAAGAACAAGGCTACACGCATAAGGTACGGAAAGGGGTACATTCCTTTTCACGGGAGGGTGAACGGGTGAGCATACGGCACAAGGATCTGAAAAAATTCGCCGATCCGAAACTGGAGAGCCGCCACATGGAGGGCATTATCGAACGGTTTAACCTGTACAAGTACAAGCAGGAGGGCGTGGCCTACCGGGAAAACGGCCTGGAAGCCAAGAATATTTCTTTCCTGACATACCAGAAAGTGCCGATCGAGCCGGAAGAGGATAAAAGCGTGACCGGAAAGCCGGAAACAAAGGAGGAAGCGCAGCAGCCACAGCAGGAAACGCCGGGGAGCGAGGCACATCCGGAAGAAACGGAAAACGAAGCGGAAACGCCCATGCCTGAACCCGATCCGGTGAAATACAGGAAAGAGCTTAAAGAGGTGTCTTATGATGTACTGTTTGATAGGGAAACGAAAACCTATGTGCCGATTTCGGCGATCCGGAAATACGCATACGAGAATGAGATCAATCTGATAGACCGATACAAGCATGGGTACGCAGTCAGGAACGAGGATCTTAGGGAGTGCCTGGCAAATCCCGAATACCGGACGGTAAGGCAGATAAACAAGGCCATGAGGGAGAGGGGATATACGATCGAAAGGGACGAGGCCGGAAACTATACCTACATCAAGGGGGAAAGTTCTTTCTTTATGGAACGCCGGGATTTGCTTGCCTTTACCGGGTACGCCAAAGATACCGGAGGCCGGGAAAGGGAAAGGGGAACGCACCGAAGCGCAGACAAGACGGTCGGGTTTATCGGTGGTAAGGCCAAACAAAAGCTGATAAACGAGATCCTGGGGGATAGCTTCCGGACGGAAAGGATGCTTGTAGGCAACGTGAAAAAGGCCGTCAGCCTTATACAGAACCCGGCTAATATAAAAATGATGCTGATAAAACAGATCGGCAGTTTTCTAAACCCGTTTAAAGAGTTATGATATGATGATGTATATTATTATAGGGATCGCCTGCCTGGTGGGGATCATCGTTGTTGTGCTGTTGCTTCCAAATTCCGGGAAACAGCAGCAAAAAGGACAGAAATACCGTTTTGAACTGTCGGCCGGGGGAGGGAGGAAAATAACCTTTGCCGATCCGTTCGATAATTTCCTGGTCTATGGTGGGGCGAACTCCGGAAAGACCAAAAGCATAGGAAAGCCCTTGTTAAGCCAGTATATACAGGCCGGGTTTGCCGGATTTGTCTATAATTACAAGGATTTCGATCTGGCAAGGACAGCCGTACACCTGGTAAAAAAACATAATTACCCTTATGGGTGCTTCCAGATCAGTTTCACGGATATGGAACGGACGCACCGGACAAATCCGATACGTCCTTCCGTGGTGAAGAATGAAACCTTGTTCTTGCAGCTAATGGATGATATGCTGACCGCCTACCAGGGAAAGGACGGCAAACGGGACGAGTGGTTTAACGGGGCGTTGGGGATATTAAGGGGCGTTTCGATCCGGTTTTATAACGATTATCCGCAGTTTTGCACGATACCCCATATCGTTAATTTCATTTGTCCGGCCGGAACTGTCCGGATAACGTCGTTCCTGGAGGGCAAGCACCAGAGCCGGGTACTGGCCGGGGCATTCCTGGACGCAAAGGACAGTCCCAAGACGCAAAGCAGCTATCTAAGCAGCCTTACCAACAGTCTAAGCACGCTCGCCAACGAAAAAAAAAAGGTGTGTTATGTCCTTTCCGGAAATGATTTCGACTTTAACCTGATAGATCCGGAATGTCCGAAATTGGTTGTCGTATCGAACGCCTATCAGATCGAAAACCTGATTTCCCCGGTTATATCGCTCATGCTTTCCATTTCGTCCCGGCGTTTCACGCTGGCGAACAAAGTGCCGTTCTTCTACTTTCTGGATGAAGCGACCACGTTCCGGATCGCCGATTTCGAGAAACTGCCGTCCGTTCTAAGGGAATACCTTTGCAGTTTCGTTTTCCTCACGCAGTCGGCGGCGAAGATCGAGAAGATATACGGGAAATATGACCGCAGTTCGATAGAATCCAATTTCGGGAACCAGTTCTTTGGCCGGACAAAGGACATAGAGGCCTTGAAAAGCTACCCGCTTGTTTTTGGAAAAGAGGAGAGGCAGAGGGTTTCAAAGACCACCGGAAGCAGCCGGGGAGGGGAGAACCGCAGCCGTACAGTTTCCACGCAGAAAGAGGAAATATACGACACGAATTTCTTTACCAGCCTGAAATCGGGCGAGTTCGTGGGGAGTGCGGCACATTCCAACATGAGGAACTTTCATTTGAGGTTTGAAATGTACGAGGACAAGGAAGATCCGCTTCCGATCGTGCATCCCGTACTGGCCTCGGATATAGAGGAAAATTACCAGCAGATCATAAGGGATATACAAGGCATTGAATAACAAGGGAAGTGTGGCGACATTCTACAAAGTGTGGGACAACTCCACACTTTTTTGTGGAATATAAAAAAGGGGTAAAATTATAAAAGTTTGATAATTAGTGTATTTATTAAAACAGTAGTGTATTATGTCAAATTGGAATGGATTTTTGTACAATATAATTGTATAAATACACTCCAGTTTGAAACTCCAGTGCAATAGCAAAGGTTGTTTTTGGATTGGCCGGATAAGAATTTATTTACTTAAATACTTAAAAATAAACTCCTTATGAAAACGCCTTTGTTTATCTTGCTCCAGGCTACTGGAGGTATCAGAAATGAAGTAAACACATTCCTTAGTGATTATGCCGTTCCGGTGATCGCCATGCTCCTGATCGTGGGAGTGGGGATCGGTGTGGTGATGAATTATGATAAGATTATAGACCGGGACGGACAGGGAACAAGAAAAGAGGGTATTGTAAACTTACTCTGGGTAGTTGGTTACATCATCATCGGGCTTGCGATCATTGCAGCCGTTATCGCACTTATCAATAGCAAACTTAAAATGTCCCTCTAATGGACTTCCAGGTTAGAAAGGGGCTGGAAACACCCCTGAAAGTGCATGGAATGAGAACGAAGTTTTTTTGCATCTATTGTATTATCCTGGCTGTGATTGTTCTTTTTGTCGTGGGCTTCCTGACAAGTGCCATGAGTGGGGAGGGATCTTTTTGGCCTTTATCGTTTCGCTGGTGGCCGGGGCGTTCGCCTCTGTGGTCTTGCGGATCGTCTTTATCAACCTTTCCATGCAGCGCAAGTTCGGCAAGTTCAAAAGACAGGTATTTGTCATATCGAATAAGGATCTGTTAAACAGCCTGTAAACACTCTTTTTATGAAAATATCGGCAGCGCAAGCGTACTGTATCTTGGATACGGTAGGATCTTCCATACTTACCAAATCCGGCGAAATATCCGTTTCCTACCTGTTGGAATTGCCGGAGGCCTATTCGCTGGATCGCTCGGATCTGGAGGAAAGGCATAACGAGTTATTCCGGGCTTTCCAGTATGTCCGAACCGGGTTTATACATAAGCAGGACGTGTTTTTACGCAGGAAATTCAAGCCGGAATATGTGATCGAGGGGGAGGGCTATATACAGACGGCCGAAAGGAAGTATTTCGACGGACGGGAATACCTGCATCACTTCTGCATATTGTCCTTTACGCTTTCGGGACTGCAAAGCCTTGAAAAAAGCGTACCAGGCCAACCCGTTGGCGTATAGCGAGAAACTGGCGAAGGCAGACCGGGACAGGCTGGCCGAGTTTCTGGAATCGGTGGAGAGTGCAGTTTCCATTATCCGGAATATCCGTGGCACGCAGATCCGGCCGTTGAACGTGGCCGAGGTGAAACAGCACCTTTTCCGGTACGTGAACGGTTTCCATGACGACGAGGGACTAAAGGGATATACAGTGTTCCGATATGATAAGGATCGGGCAGAAGAAAGGGATATTCTTTGCCGTTTGTGATGAAAGGTATCTGCCCGACAGGATGAAAGTATATGTTACGGACAGCACTTTGCAGGAGGCAAACAGCCAGCTTTATATGTCGATGCTGGAAAGGATCGGCGTTCATGTGCCCTGTTCCCATGTGGTAAACCAGATATGGAAATTCGCCGGGGGAAGCTACCGGGAGGAACTGGCCGAGAGGGTGAAGCTGTTCGGCCGTTACCGGGAGTTTGACAAGGCCATAAAAAGCCGTTATGACGGCCTGGCCTCGTATGAGCAGGAGATCATCAACGAGGAAAACGTGCTTTGCAAAACGCACCTGAACGTGTTGCTGTTGGAGGATGACGAAACGATCCTGAACCGACAGACGGAACAGGTAAAAATGATTTTCACGAACGCCGGGTTTAAATATTACATTCCAAGTTACGAGGGGCTTTATAATATCTTTATAGGCTCGATCATCGGCCGGGAAAACAACCTGAATCCGGACTACCTGTTTCTTTCGGATCTGCATTCGTCGCTCTGCATGGGGATCAATTACTCTACGTTCCGCAGCGACAAGGAGGGGATCTTGTTTAACGAACGGCTGTATCAAACACCGATTCGAAAGGACGTTTGGGACGCAGATAAGAAACGCATTCCGGCACGTAACATGATTATCGTCGCATCGACGGGTGGGGGAAAGTCGGTTACGTCGTTGAACATCATCCAGCAGAACATCGAGCAGAATTATAAACAGATCGTCGTCGAGTTCGGAAAGAGCTTTTACCAGCTTTCGCAGTTGTACCCGGACAGGTCGCTGCATATTGATTATGACGGCAGCAGCCCGTTGGGGATCAATCCGTTCTATACGGCCGGGAAGCAGCCGGACAACGAGAAGATAAAGACGCTTGTAAACCTGGTGCTTAAATTCTGGCGGTCTAAGGCGATCATGGAGGACACGAAACAAGTTGTTTCGCTGACAAAGATCATTTGCCGTTATTACGAGGATATTCCCGACGGCCATTGTTTCCCGGACTTTTACAGGTACGTCCAAAGAGAGGGGAAAAAACTGTATGAGCGTTTGAATATCCTGCCGGAATACTTCGATATAGACAGCTTCCTGCACGTGTGTTCGGAATTTATGCCGGGGGGATTTTATGAGAACGTGTGCAAGCCGTCCCCACTGGAGAACGATATGCAGAACCGGGATTTTATCGTCTTTGAGCTGACGAAGATAAAGAAAGATCCGTTCCTGATTTCCGTCATTATGACAATCCTTTTCGATACGATAGAGAACAAGATCCTTTCGGATCGTTCCGTCAGGGGGATGCTGATCTTTGACGAGTACGCAGAAAGCCAGTCTATAAAGGACACCTTTTCAGGTGCGGACATACATTCGACGGTGGCGTTCTGTTACCAGAAACTCCGCAAGGAAAACGGGGCGGTGGGTACGATCGTCCAGTCATTGGCGCAGCTTCCCGATAACGAGTACACGAAAGGCATTATCGCCAATACGCAACTCTTATACGTGCTTCCGGCCAACGAGATCGTTTACGACCAGACGGTAGAGGCGTTCCATATCAAGAACCGGAGCCACGTAAACCTGATGAAGTCGATCCGTAACGACTTTTCAGGGGTACGGCCGTATTCGGAGATATTCATCCGGTTTATGGATAGTTATGCAACGGTGGTACGCCTGGAGCTTTCACCGGAAAAATTGCTTGCATTCCAGACCGACGGCGAGAAATGGAACAAATTGCAGGAGATTTACAAGGAGGCCGGAAGCATGGAAACGGCCATAGAGAAGTATAAACAATTAAAACAGAAAAGTTATGAAACGGAAATGTCTATGTAGTTTGCTTGTGATGATGTGCTTTTACTGTACGGCGTTCGGCCAGTGGGTGGTGTCCGATCCGGCCTTGACGCAGCTATCGCAGATAACCTGGGCGAAAGAACTTAAACAGGCATACGAACAGTTTCAAGTGCTGGGGGAATCCAGGGACATACTGACTAAGAGCCTGGATCTGTACCGGCAGGTGAACGGGGTTATCAAAAACTCTAAAATGGTGTTGCAGGTGCTTTCCATGCAGGGGGAAATGTTGGAACTGGCGGCGAAAGAGTGCACCCGGTCGGACGTGTTTACCGGACAGGAGGCATACGGGGAATATACGAACGTGCTGAACAAGATCATGGAGGAAAGCGTGCTTTCCTTTGACCTGATCCGGACGATCATATCGCCCTCGGTGAGCATGACCGACGGGGAGAGGATAAAAATTATCGTGGATCTGGATAACAAGCTGAAAGAGAACCGGGACAAGATGCTCGACGAGAGAGCGAGGTTTAATACGGTCAATGACGCTATAAAACGGATCGCAGCCCTGAAATCAACAGCCAAGAAGTGAGCCTATGGAAGTGATCGACAATGTGATTAGCGCATACGAGGCCGTCAAGATGAACGGCGTCAGCCAGGGGATCATCGCCCTTTGTTCCTTTATCGCCGTTATCATCGTGATACAAAAGTTCGTGACGGCCTGGAAAGAGGCCTTTAGCGAGGGGGACAAGCCCGTCGATATGAAACAGTTCTTCAAACTGTTCTATATCTATATTTATGTGTTCGCCATTATCATGGTCGCACCGTTCGCCTTTACGATCGTGGAAACGGCACTTGGAAATCTTCAGAACGAATTGATAAGCCATTATCAGGAGGACGTGGATCTAAGCATTGACGAGGCGATCGTAACCTTTACAAAGGACTATATCGAGGACGTGCAAAGGCGGCATAACTGGGTAGGGCAGCAGATTCAGGAGGTTATCATGCTGCCGTTCAATATTGCGGCTTATACGATACTCCTGTACGCAACGAAATATATATTTTTCTTCTTTGCGTCAGCCCGGTATCTGTATCTTATACTCCTGGAGATCGTCACGCCGATAGCCGTAATACTCTACATGGACGAGAAAACGAGGCATTATACGCACGCATACCTGAAAAACCTGTTTGTCTGTTACATGACGATCCCGGCGTTCCTGATAGCCAACGCCCTGGGGTCTATCATTGCGGAGAATATCATGCACATGTGCGGACAGAACAAATATACCATGCTGGGACTTCTTTTCGCTTTCGTGTTCAAACTTTTCCTGTTTGCCAAAAGCGTGAAATTTTGTCGTGAACTGTTTTAAATCCTGATCTTATGAATAAAGACGATATACTGAAAGATTTTGATACACTGGCCGAGGCCAAGCGCAAAGGAGCGGTAAACTTAAAATTGTGCCTGGGCTTTGCCCTGGTGGTGGTTGTCCTGGTGCTGGCCTGGGGACTGGTGGTGAATTTTACGGCACTGGATAAGGTGGTCGTGGTGGAGCGATCCGGCGAGTACCTGAAAACGCACGCCGAGGATAGCGAGGCTCTGTTTCTTGCCCTGGTGAAAAGACGTGCGCCGAGGCGACCGGGTACGCTAACAGCTTCGATCGCCTGAACCGAAAAAAATCAGGCGCACGCCGCTTTTTATGTCAATAAGAACGATCTGAATGCCGTGTTCTCAAAGTATTATAATGATAAGGCCTATTTTGATGCGGTGCAGAACGGGGCGGTCTATAAATGCGAGATAGACAGCATCCAGACGATCGCCGGGGACAATGAGCCGTACAAGGTGGCTTTCACTTCCACCCTGACGATTTACGGCGTTTCGGGGCAGAAGCTAAGGTTTCTTATCAGGACGAAAGGGGAGATCGTGAGAACCACGCCGCAATTTCCGGAGAACGTGACGGGATTTTTCTTTAACCAGTTTATACAGCAGATTGTCCGGATAGAACAAGAACCTGAAAAAAAGTAACACTATGGATAAGGCCACGAAAACAAAAATAATCCTGTTCGCATCCCTGGGGATCTTCGTGCTGGTGGTGCTGGCCGTTACGCTGGCACTGACCGGGAAAGGGGACAACCGGGAAGAGGACGGGAGCGTGAACACTTCGCTTAGGGCACAGCAGCAAAGCGATTTTACCCTGGACGATATGATGAATACGGACGGACGGCCGGAGTACGAGAATTTTACCGATGAAGTGTACCGGGAACGTTCGGGAGCTATGTACCGGGAAGATCCGGAAGTGATAGCCTTGCAGGAACAGTTAAGGCAGAACCAGAGAGCCGACAGTCTGAAAGCGGCCGCAGCCATGAAACGGAGAACGGCGAAAGCCCGGCCGAAAAAGGAAACGCCGAAGAAGGAAGAGCCTGAAAGGACAGTAGGACGTTTCTTTTCGGGGGAAGAACCGGAGAACAAGGGAAACACGATAGAGGCCATTGTGTCGGGCGATCAGAAGATCACGAACGGGAGCGTGATAAAACTTGTCACGCCCAAGAAATGCAACTGCCCGGCGGCATGGTGATTAACAAGGGGACGGCCGTTTTCGGGGTGGTGAAGCTCGCACAGGACAGGATCAATATAACGGTTGAATCCGTCCGGATCGGGAACAGCATCTATGAGATGCAAAAGACCGTGTACGACAGGGACGGACTGCCCGGTATATATGTGCCCTTGAACATCAAGGCGGAAGCGACAAAGGAGGCGGCCGACGAGGTGGTTAGCGATATGAACGTTACCTCTTACGGGACGGACGTTCTAAGTACGGGGGTTAATGCGGTGAGCAATGCGGCAAAGAGCGTGTTCCGGAAGAAGAACAACCAGGTCGTTGTCACCGTGAAGTCGAACTATAAACTATATCTGAAATGAAAGCTATTTGTTCTTTTATCTTGGCGTTGGCCGTTTCCTCGGCCGGGGCGCAGATCCGCCCGGTGGAAAGCCTGCCTATCGCAGTGAATTATTCCAAGACGATACATCTTGTATTCCCCTCGGCCGTGAAGTATAACCAGGCCGTTACGGACTTCGTGGCCGTCGATAACCCGGAGAGCGTGCCTAATATCTTGCGCATAAAGGCCAACCGGAAAAGTTTCAGCAAGCAGACGACCGTCAGCGTGGCGACCGAGGGAGGTTTTTTCTATTCGTTTAACGTGACCTATGCCGACAGCCTGGAGCATACGAACTATTTCCTGCCCGATATGTCGAGCATACGGCCGGACACTATCTATCTGAATGAGGTGTCGCAAACGCACCTGATCGCACCGGAAAAGGTGATTTATATAGATTACGGCGATACCTGCATACAGGTAAGCAAGGCCGAGAATACCGAGAATATCGTGCGAATGATCGCAGCCACGGGAAAGGTGGAGGAATTTCCCAGGCAGACAAACGTGTCGCTGGCGACCGAAGGGGGGAAGTTCTACACGTTCAACGTGGATTATCGGCAGCAGCCGGAGGCGTTCGTCTATGAGATAGGGGAGAAACGGCCGGAGAAAAAGGCGAACGTGATCCTGACCGACAACATTATCCCGGCCGGGGAAAGGGATCAGGTCATGAGCCGGGTATATAACGCAAAAAGGGGGATATTCAACAAGGGGATCGTTCGCAACAAGATCGTTTTCTCCGTGAACAACCTGCATATATATGATAACTTGCTCCTGTTTACCTTTGAGATCGAGAACAAAAGCAAACTGCCTTATGATATAGATTATATCCGGTATTACATCATCGACAAGAAAACGGCCAAGCTGACCGCATCCCAGGAAGTGGATCAGCAGGCTTTGTTCTCGGAGAATTATTCGCCCAGGATAGAGGGGAACGGCCGGATGAAATACGTGATCGCTTTCGATAAGTTCACCATTCCGGACGAGAAAGTTTTCCGTATCGAGATCAACGAGAAGAACGGAGGCCGTCACGTTCTTTTTGACCTGGAGAACAGCGACATCGTGAATGTGGAGGATATTTAGCCTTGCGATCCTTGCGCTGATCCCTGTCGGCCGGGTGGGGGCGCAGGACAAACGTTCGCTGATCGTGGAGGTGTTGCAGACCGCAGGGGATTACGGGGACATCGCCCCGGTGTGGGGGATCGTCCAAAAGGACGGGGATATTTACCGTTTCGTCCCCTCTGTCGCACCCCTGAAAGAGAAATACCGGATCTCCGACCGTTACGGCTACCGGACGCATCCGATAAGCGGTGAAAGGCAGTTTCACGCAGGCCTGGATATGGCGGCGGTGTATGCGGCTACCGTACACGCCGCAGCCAGTGGGACGGTGACGTTCGCAGGTGAAACGCCCGGATATGGGAAAACGGTAGTCGTTACGCACCGTTTCGGATTTCAGACCAGATACGCACATCTGACACTCATTTACACCCGGAAAGGTGCGAAGGTGGAAAAGGGGGACGTGATCGGGTTCGTGGGAAGCACCGGGATAAGTACCGGGAATCATTTGCATTATGAGGTGATAAAAAACCAAAAGAGAATAAACCCTTTAAATTTCATTTATGGAACTAAGTAATGAATTGAAAGTAGAAAGGATCAGGCTAAGCCTGACGGCGAAAAGCGTTGCCGAGGAAATGGGGATCAGCCGCCAGCAGCTTTGCAACATCGAGCAGTCGGAAACCGCCCCCGTGGTGGTGAAATACATCGCTTTTCTAAGGAGCAAAGGGGTGGATCTGAACGCTCTGTTTGACCGTATTATCGTGAACAAATAAAATAAATCGTATGAGAAAATTAGTTACCGCCTTGTGCGCTTTGGTCTTTTTGTCGTCTTGCGACGACGAACTGAAACTTGTCAGCCGGGATTTTTCCGTGACGCTGAAAAGTATAGACGGCAATACGGCCGTAGTGGGGAAGCCCATTAATTGCACCCTTACGATCTCGGATCTCGATCCGGACAACGGGGATCAGATATTGACACGCTTTGAGGTCAGGGACGGGGACGGCGTTATCCTGGTGGATAACAACGAATACAGCCCCGGAGAAACGTTTGAATATGATTTCAAGGCAAACAATCGGCTGGATTTCGATTTTATCCCGGCAACCGAGGGAGAGGCGTATATCGTCATGGGGGTAGCCAGCGAACTTGTGACACGATCCGACAGCATCAAACTGAAAGTTTCCAGCCCGGAGATAAACATACGTTTCCAGAACGTGCCGGATCTTATGCTGGTATCGGAGGAAGCGGAATTTTATTTGCAGCTTGATACGGAACTTTACGGGGTGAAAGCGTCGGCCAGGTTCGTAAAGGGAAGCGGCCGGGTGTATATTTCCGGGTATGATGCGACAAGGGGCGAGGGCGTGGCACTGGAAAAAAACAACCTGGTGACGTTCCGGCCGGATGCGACCGGGCAGGCGGTGATCGAGTTTACCGTTTCAAGCCGTTACGGTCTGCCAGTGAAAGAGAATGTAACGATACAAGTAAATCAATGAGGTTATGAGAAAAATTGCCGTATTATCGCTCTTTTTGTGCCTGGTGGCCGTGTGCAGGGCACAATATATCGGAAGCCAGTATATGAACGTGAAGCTGGGCTATATCGTGGATGAAAGTCAGGTGCAGGGGACGTTCGGTTTTGGAAAGGTGTACAAGGCTTTCAAGGTGGGGGCAAACCTTAATTACCGGAATCTAAACCGGGATCTGGTAAAGGCAAACACCGTGACGGTCGGCCCGGAGCTGGCCTATTACGCCCTGAAAGGACGGAAATTCTCGCTCCTGGGGATCGCAGCCGGGACGATCGGCTACCAGAAAGCCAAGGCGAAAAGCGATCTTGTGTACCTGGAGAAAAGCAAGGCTTTCGTGTATGGGTACGAGGTCGGGATAAGGCCGGAAATGTTGCTAAGCCCGAAAGTGGCTCTTTTTGCCGAATACAGGTTTGAAATGTTGTTTAACTCCATTCTCCGGAATAACAACCATGTCGGCCTGGGGTGCGTGATCTATTTATAAACTTAAATAATTGAAGGTATGAGAAAGTATTTGTATTTGTCAGCCGTATGCGTGTGCATGGCATTGTGTTTCGTCGGTTGCAGCAAGGACGACGACGAACCGGGAGGAAAAGGGGCGATGTATGAGGTAACGATCGAGCAGTCGGGAGATTTCCGCAGCTTCATTAAGTCGGTCGTGGTAGTCGCCAACGGTACGCAGTTGAAAGACGGGGCGACGGGGGAAAGCCTCGCAAGCCCGGTGATTCTAAGCGATGAAGAACTGGCCGTCGAAAAGGTGACGTTAACCACGACGGGAAAGGCGATCGAGTTTGCCGTTTCCGGTGGTGTCGTGGACGGAGAGGACGGCGTTGTGAACGAGCCGATGCAGTGGGTAGTGACCGTTTACAAAAACGGAAAGGAGATCGAGAAAAAGAGCCTTGTTTTCCGGGACGGGAAGGAGATAAGTACGGATGATCTTAATCTGTATTATAATTGACGTGACGGCCTGAATGTCCCCCGGATGAATGTTCGGGGGGATTCTTTTTCTTTTGGGCGTTCCCGTGGGACGGTCGGGCTTTACGCTCCAAGTCCTCGCCTAAAGGCTGTGGGCTTTACTCTGCAATCCCTAACGCAATTTTGGGTGTCCGCTTTGTCATTCTGTTACCGGGATTTGTCTGCATGGTGGGAGAACCGCACCGATCAGCCAGGCACGCAATATCATTTTGTCATTGCCAGCAGGCTGTTTTTATGGTGTAACGCTCCGATATTGCTTTCTTTTTGATAGATATGCAAATGCAAGAAGCCCCCCCGGCGAAAACCCCGCCGGAGGCAATTATAGAAAGTCTGTGTATCATTTCCACATTTTGTGGAAATGATACACAGATAACAGTTCTTCAATAAATATATGTGTTTTTTGTATGCTTTTGATTATCAGGTATATATGACTTGCTTATTTGTTTGGCACAATGTTTGTTCTTTGTCTTTCAGAAACCATATGTTAAATATTTAAATAGATTGGATTATGAAAAAGGTATTATTTGCAGTAGCACTTGTTATGGGATTGGGTAGTTCAGTGGCATTCGCCGGCAACATGGTATCGGATGTTGAGATTGTGGTAATGGTGAACGATTATAAGCCAATCGAGGTAAAGGATCTGCCGCAGGCGGTTCAGGACACGATCAAGAAGGATTTCGCAGACCTGACAATCAAGGAAGCCGCAGTTGAGGAAAGCGAGGAAGGCACAAAGACCTACAAGGTGACATTTACCGATGCAGAAGGCACGGACAGCGAAGTGTTCTTCAACGAGAAGGGCGAAGTCCTGAAATAAAGCAAATGAACAGCAAAAGAGAATTCAATTAAACTGTGTCAGCAAAATTAATATTTTATTGCTTTGCTGACACAGTTTGTTTTACAGCCCCTCCGGTTCCGGTGACTTGTAAGGCTTGAAAGCAACCCGAACCTCCTTATGCTCATCGATGACGAAAGTCTGCTCCGGCTCCACAGAACGAATAATGACGCCATTGACTTTCCAATACATGATTGTCCATGATTTGGAATGGGTAGCACGAAAATGCACCGTTGTGCCTTTCGCTATTTCAGCCGGAGAGATCAATTCTCCTATCTTTTCCGCAGCCGTATTTTCCAACTCCGGTTTAGCCGAAAGCTGACCTTCACCCTGATCCACACCAAATGCCAGCACTACTTTTTCCACTGCGGGAGGAGGAAGAGGAGGATCTTCATCATTGTCACAAGAAACCGCAAATAGCGTAAGCCCATACAACAAAACAACGACAAAAGAGAGATAACCGATCTGTCTCATTAAGCCGATTTCTTTTTTTTCCATAGCAGTTTTCATAAGCTTATTTTTTGTTTACGACCGCATAAAGATAACAATTTGTTGGCTAAAAGGGTTTATTAAATATAGTGTTTATCACTTAATGATTTAAGGTTAATATCCTGTAGGTTGCAGGGAGAACAAACGGGAACAGCCGTTCCCGCCCCTTTCGGATTGTATGCCAGCACCCCTAAAAAATGCCTTGTCAAAGACAAGTAGTAACACGCCTGTGTTACGTTTTCGACTTTTCAGCCGTCCGACCGCCACCCCGTCCGATTTGACTTGCCTTTGAGGTTATATATGCAAATGCAGGAAGCCCCCAGCGAAAACCCCGCCGGGGGCAATATTTTTAAACAGGCTTTAAAAATACACGTTCAGCATAAGGTATAAAAAGACGTTCTTATCCTTAGTGCTGTGGTGTTCAAGTTCGAATTGGATTTTGTCCTCACGTGCGAGCCAACCTATTGCGCTGGCAGCTTCCAGGTCATTGAACCCTGTTGCATCCTTGACTTCTTGTAAAGTCCATTTTCGGTGTACGTCTGTGCTTAATAAGCGCCAGAGTTTCCCTGCGTTCTCTCCGATGATGTGCTTATCCATACTTTGTTATTTGTTATAAATTGATAAATGGTTTCAAATGGATAATGAAAAGCACTTTTACATCAATAGTGTTACGCACTGCAAACATTCCAGCGTTTATCGTTTATCCTTTTGATACGTTGTATCACTCTTTCCTGATATACAGCAAACCGTTTCGCCGTTCGATGTATATCTTATTCTCACGTGCGAGCCACCCGGCGGCGAGTGCGGTTTCATCAGCCGCAAAATTTAGCCTTCTCGCAAGCTCGGCAATGGTTATAAGTCCGGTTTCTCCTAATTTTTCAAAGATGATCCCGGCTTTAAATCCTATATTTGCTTTTTCCATGATAAAGTTTATATTTTAATGGTTCAAAAATATGTATATATTTTATTATTCAAAGCGTGTAGAAATACAAATTAGAATTTACCCCGTTAATAAATTTTAACAATATAGATATTACGTTCTATTCATTTCATTTTGCGGATGAAAAGAACTTTACAACTCTATCTTATAGGGGGTTAATTTAGTAATACCTTACTGAAAAACAACGCTCTGAAACATTCCCTGTCACCGTTAAACAGGCACAAATATCTCCCCTTTACATCCTCAAAGAAGATATAATACAGGCAGGAATTAATGCCGAATCTATTTGTTCCGATGATCTTTGCATGGCTTAATTTTTGGCGTACTTGTTTTTCCGTCAGCCCTTCGATGTATATCAACCCTTTCATGTTTCCCATTTGTCCGGGGGTGATCTTAAGCGAACTAAGTAGTTCTTTGAGGTCAAACAGCTTAGGAGTGTTTGACAAGCAGTTTAGGGACTGTTTTCGCTGTGTCTTTTCCATTGCTATAAGGATTTCGCTTGTGCCCTACACCAAGCCAATAAACATAAAAAAAGCGGAAGGGCATTCGCCTATCCGCAAGCGAGGGAGTCCAAGCCCTATACACACAAACAGGAGATACCCCCCGCATATCACGGGGAGCATTTATCTGTTTCTCTGTGTATAATGCAATTTTTGGACTTTTCGCTTGCACAGAAATCAGCTAAACGCTTTTTTTCTCAAAATGTAAAAACACGGTCGGTTTACGACCGCACAAAGATAACAAATTGTTGGCTAAAAGGGTTTACGAACCTTTTATTTTTTTGCCCTATTATCTTAAATTCAGTGTTTATGAAATACCAAGTTCTTTTTGAACATCCTTGTTTGCAGATGAAAAGATACTTTTGCAGTACCTTAATGTTGTCCGCATGGTGGGAGAACCGTACCGATCAGCCGGGTGCGCAATATCATTTTATAATAACCGATAGGTTGTTTTTATGGTGTAACGCCCCGATATCGCTTTCTTTTTTTGTATCTTTATGTAGAAAATATTGCGTATTAACTGTTAATTTCGAAAAATGATGTATCTTTGCGGCTTTCAAAATTGTAAGTATAGAATTTATAATTAAAATATTAGGTTTCAAAAGTATAAAGGTTTTTGGTTAGTTGCTCTTTCTGGGGTAGCAGATATTTTATAGTAAGTTATATGCAAAAAAAACAGAAAAAAGTTGGAAATATTGATTTTTTTTATAAACACACACACACACACGAGTGTGTGTAGAAACCTATATTTAAGACTTTTCAAGGTAATTCTCCTTTCTTTTTTATCGTGTTCCGTTCTTTTCGTTTCCGCTCAAGAGACACGGGATTCCGTGAAAATATATTTCCACAAGGGTAGAACGGAAATAGATCTCTCTTTACGGGATAACAGGCGGTCGTTAGAGAAGATCAGCCGCCGGATATTGGAATACAGGCCGGACACGGCTTTCTCTATCTGCAAGATTATGGTGGTCGGTGCGGCGTCCCCCGAGGGGAGCATCGAACTGAACAGGCGTTTGTCTGAACTAAGGGCGAAACGTTTGTTCGATCACGTGTGCGGTTACTCGCCGCTACCCGACACGCTGAAAACGTCGGTATTCGTGGGGCGTGACTGGAGGGGATTGCTGCGTTTGGTGGAGAATGATCCCGGAATGCCCGGTAAATCGGAAACGGTGGAGCTTCTGCAAGGTATTGTTTCCGAGGTGGAAGCAAGTGGAAACGGGGAGAACAAGATAAATGAATTGAAACGCTTGCGGTACGGCATCCCATATCGGTACATGTATCGGAATTTGTTTCCGGATCTTCGTGCATCTTGTTTGTATATTTGGTATGAATCGAAACGGAAGTCGTTCCCTGCCATGCAGGTTATCTCCCACCTGCATGATACATTGTACTTACCTTGTAAGCTTTCTCCGTTCGGTGGAGAAACGGGCGGTTTCCAGTCTGGGGAAAAACATGGGCCTTTTTACATGGCCGTGAAAACGAACATGCTTTATGATGCGTTGCTTGTGCCGAATATAGGGGTGGAGTTTTACGTCGGAAAGAACTGGTCCTTGGCCGGGAATTGGATGTATGCCTGGTGGAAAAGCGACCGGCACCATAACTACTGGCGGCTCTATGGCGGGGATCTGGAAGTGCGCCGCTGGTTTGGCAGGAAAGCGTCGGAAAAACCGCTTGCAGGGCATCACATCGGTCTCTACGGTCGGATATTCACCTACGACTTCGAGACCGGGGGGACGGGCTACATGGGCGGCAAGCCTGGCGGTACGCTTTGGGATAAGATGAACTATTCGGTAGGTCTGGAGTATGGTTATTCGCTGCCCGTCGCCCGTCGTCTGAATCTGGATTTCGTCATCGGTGTGGGCTATTGGGGTGGAGAATACCATAAATATGCCCCTATCGACGGCCATTATGTCTGGAAGGAGACCCGACGGCGCCACTGGTTTGGTCTCACGGAGGCGGAGATTTCGCTCGTATGGCTCTTGGGCCGTGGCAACTACAACGAGAAGAAAGGAGGCAGGCAGTGATACGGATACGCTTTTGTCTGGTGTTCATATTTTTATGGATGGGACTGACGGCTTGTGAGCATAAGGATTTATGTTACGATCATCCGCACTTTGCCACGGTGCGGGTAATATTCGACTGGACCAAGATTTCCAATCATGACAAGCCTGAAGGCATGAGGGTCGTATTTTATCCGACCGATGATGAAAGCAACACGTGGATATTTGATTTCCCCGGAGGAGAGGGGGGGGAAGTGGAGCTCCCCGAGAATGATTACCGGGTAATTTGCTTCAACTACGATACCGACGGGATGGTTTGGAAAGGAAACGGCAGTTACACGCTTTTTACAGCCGATACGCGTGATGTTCAGTCGCCGGATAACCGGACAATGGCTGTCACCCCACCCTGGCTGTGTGGCGACCATATAGACGGAGTTATCCTCAAGGACATTCCGGGAGGAAGCGCGAAGATAGTACGGCTAACTCCCGTAAACATGGTATGTCACTACACGTATGAGGTGAACGGTCTTCGGGGACTGGATAGGGTGGCGGATTTGCGGGCCGCTCTTTCCGGCATGTCCGGCTCGCTTAACATGTCCGGCGACAGTTTGCCCGCCGGTCTTTCGGAGAGCCTGCTCTTTGATGGAATGGTTTCACGGAATCAGATTATAGGCGGATTCTATACGTTTGGACATTCCGCACTTGAAGGAGAGCCCAATGTTTTCCGGCTGTATCTCAAGAACCGTTCCGGCAGCATGTCTGTATTGGAACAGGACGTGAGCGACCAAGTGCATGATGTCCCGGTAGCGGGGCATATCGGTGATGTGCATCTGGTGTTGAATTTTGATTATGAGGTACCATCCGAGCCGGGAAATGGCGGTCCGGGATTTGATGTGGACGTTGATGATTGGGATGATGTGAATGTGGATATAGTGTTGTAAACGGATATTTGAGTTTTCAGTGCGGATTGGATGCCGGGTAAACGCTATGTCAACTATTAAGTAATTGAGTTTATTAATTATATGTATCAATTTGATTTGTTTTTATTTATGAAAAAAAGTACAGTAATGCTTTGGGCAATCTTTGGAGCGCTACTCATGGGTTGCTCAGACGAGGAGATTGCGAATGTGGAAACCTCCTCGCGGAATGCGATTGGTTTTAACGTGTTAAGTAATGCGGCGGAAACGAGGGCTACCCCTACTACCCCCTCCAACTTGACGAGCACCGATTTCGACGTGTTCGCTTTTACGGCGGATGGTACTGCCTTCATGGGAAAGGTCGACACGGATTTTGAACATGACGGAGTGAAGATCGTGTACAAAGATGGTAAGTGGGATTATGACGATGCGAACGACCTTCGTTATTGGCCTTCCGAGGCTTTGGACTTTTACGCGTTCAATCCCGGAACGGTTAGTGAAGACATGATGGTGTTTTATAGTTGGGAAGCCACCAAGGATGTCCAAAAGATAAGTTATACCTGCATGGATGAGTATGGAAGCGGTACTACTCATGCAAACTACGACGTGATGTATGCCATGGCCAAAGGCCAGACAAAAGACATGAACAACGGAATAGTGAAATTTAACTTCAAGCATATTCTGTCACAGGTCGTATTCAAAGCAAAGACCCAATACGATAACATGCAGGTGGACATCGACATGATCAAGATTCATAATTTCAAATTTGCCGGCGCCTTCACATTGCCTGCGACAGCCGAAGAAACGGGAAGTTGGAGTTCGTCTGATTTAGCATTTCCACACGCATTTACCGTAGTGAAAAACGCAAATATCACGGTCAATAGTAATACCGCAGCTACCGATATTTCCACAAAGACTCCTATGCTGAATATACCACAGACGCTGACTGCTTGGACTGTTTCCGCACCCAACAAAAGCAAGTTGGAGGCCGATAATGCGAAGCAATGTTACCTGGAGATCTCCTGCAAAATCCGGCAGTCCGGAGCTTATCTGTTGGGTTCAGCAAGCGAATACAAAACAATTTATGTTCCGTTCGGAGATACATGGGTAGCGGGCAAGCGTCATATCTACACGTTGATTTTCGGTGGTGGTTATGATGATCAGGGAGAGGCTGTGTTGAATCCGATCCGGTTTGATGCAGAGACAACAGGCTGGGTTGATGCAGATAATAAAGACGTAAACGTCCAACCTTAATCCAAACGTTTATTAATATCGTACCCGTTGGCAGGTTAAACATACGCAAGATTAACCCTGCCAACGGGTTTTTTATAGGGAATCGCATTTTCAATATACTTTTTGATGTGTAGGGGTGCTTTTTGCGTACCTTTTTCCTGGAGAATTTCTTTTGTGGAGTGTTTGCCCTGTATATTCCCGATACGCTGTTATAGCAGGGAACTGTTTTTATCCAAGTAGTCAGATATAGCCTCTTGCAATACCGATTTTAGCGAATCGCCTTTGCGGATCGCGATCAGCTTTAAGTTCTGGTGATAGGTTTCGTCCATGACAAAATTACAATGCACGGTTTTCGCTTTCTTCGGCTTTTGAGCCTCTTTTTGCCCGGCCGTGGATTGGATCAGGCTGTCTAATCCCCCGGTCAGCCCGGCCGACATACTGTTTTTTAAATCGTTCTTCTTTGCCATATGGTTACTTTATTTCTGTTAGCAGTTCGTTACATACCTTCTCGTAGTCCTCTGCCCCGGCAGATTTTGGGGCATAGTGAAAAATATCCTGCCCTTGTGTCGGGGCTTCGGCCAGCGTAATGGCGTTGCGTATATGGGTGCTGAACACTTTGCCCTGGAATGTTTCCTGTACCAGTTCCGAAACGCTCTTGTTCAGGTTCTTTCTTCCGTCGTACTGGGTTATCAGAACCCCGGCTATCGAAAGATCCGAGTTCAAACGTTGCTGCACCTTGTGGACTACCTGCATAAGTTTAGCCATTCCACGCATTGCCAGGAATTGAGCCTGAACCGGGATAATCAACCGATCCGAGGCCGTCAGTGCGTTAAGCGTGAGCAGCGACAGCGAGGGGGGACAGTCGATCAGGATATAATCGAATTTCTCCTTTTGGCCTTTGATAAGGTGGGCTAAGATAAGCTCCCGTCCGGCCTCGTTGATTAACTCCGTTTCAACGGCCGAGAGATCCAGGCAGGAGGGAACGACGCTAAGGCCGTCCTTATGCTCGTAGATCGGCAGGTCGTATTCGCCTTTCATCGCACCGTAGATCGTTTGGGGAAGCTCCGCAGAGAAGCCCAGCGATTCGGTCAGGTTGGCCTGCCCGTCAAGGTCGATCAAAAGAACCTTGTACCCTTTTTGACGTAACGCACCGCCCAGGTTGATCGTGGTTGTGGTCTTTCCTACTCCCCCCTTGTGATTCAATACGGAGATTACTTTTGCTTTGCTCATAAATTCAGTTTTTTAAATGGTTGTCATGTCCGCAAATATAGTTAAAATACTAATATACTAAAATACTAAAAGTAGTATTTTTCGTTTTTTGCGTGTTTTTTGTGCCGATCGGGGAAGCGTACCGAAATAAATCCGGTTTCCACCTTTCGGTACGTTTTGTTTCTGTACCGGAATTAATCAAAGATTAGAATAACCATAAATGTTTTTATACGTTAATCATACGTATGTATATATGTATATATTTGTTTTTGAGTATCTTTGTGTGCTATAAATAAAAAATAAAAGACATGAGCACTTATTCGTATAAAAATCCGAAGTTTATAAATTCCCCTAAAGGGGTGGTTGAAGTTGTAGAAGTGATTTATGACGGCAAAGATGATCCGGCCTATTCACTGGCTATTATTAAATGGGAAAATACCTATAAATTAGGTATTCGTTGGAACATCGCTTATAGTGAATGGGACGATTACCGCAAACAGAACGGGCAAGATGAATGTATAGGTAATCCACAGTCGAGAGGTATTCCCACCTGGTTTGTTTTGCCCGATGATATGATGTTTGGTGAGAAGTTCAGCGGTGCGATGCAGAGGCTTGATGAATTAAGAAAAGGTAAGTAAGCAATGGAACAGGGAGAAATCATATTATACCAGCCGGATGAAGCGGTCAAGTTGGAAGTGAGGTTGGAAGATGAAACCGTTTGGCTGACACAAGAACAAATAGCCGACTTGTTCGGGACTAAAAGGCCAGCTATTACCAAACATTTGAACAACATTTACAAAAGCGGCGAACTTGATATAGATAGCACATGTTCCATTTTGGAACATATGGGTAATGACGGCAAACAGAGATATACTACTAAATATTATAATCTTGATGCGATTCTGTCAATAGGATATCGGGTTAATAGCAAGAACGCAACCCTTTTTAGGAAATGGGCGAATAGTGTATTAAAGGATTATCTTTTAAAGGGGTATTCCATTAATAAACGTTTGTCAGAACTTGAAAGGACTGTCGCTCAACATACCGAGAAGATAGATTTTTTCGTGCGTACTGCCTTGCCCCCGGTCGAAGGCATTTTTTATAACGGCCAGATTTTCGATGCGTACAAGTTCGCCACCGATCTGGTAAAGTCGGCCAGGCGTTCGATCGTGCTTATCGACAACTATGTGGACGAAACGGTCTTGCTCATGTTGAGTAAACGCAGCGTCGGTGTCTCGGCCACCATTTACACACAGCGTATCACGCAGCAACTCCAACTTGATCTTGACAGGCATAACAGCCAGTACCCACCTATCGACATCAGGACGTACCGGGACAGTCACGACCGTTTCCTGATCGTTGATGAAACGGACGTGTACCATATCGGAGCCTCGTTAAAGGATCTGGGGAAAAAGATGTTCGCTTTCTCAAAGCTGGATATTCCGGCGGCTGTGATAACTGACCTGTTATAATATCCCTTGTCTTATGAATGTGGTTATCTATTCACGTGTAAGCTCGCAGTCGGCCAGGCAATCGACCGAACGGCAGGTTGTCGATCTGGAGAGGTTCGCAGCCGGACGGGGGTACGAGGTGACGGCGGTCTTTGAGGAAAAGATAAGCGGACGAAAGGCCAATATCGAACGCCCGGTTTTAAGCCGTTGCCTGGAATACTGCACAGATCCGCAGAACCGGGTGGATATGCTGTTGCTGACCGAGATCTCACGCCTGGGGCGTTCCACCCTGGAGATACTAAAGGCACTCGATACGCTGCACACGCATAAAATATGCGTGTATATCCAAAACTTGAACCTGGAAACATTACGGCCGGACAAGACGGTAAACCCCTTGTCCTCTCTGATTACTACCCTATTGGGGGAACTGGCCGCAATCGAACGCCAGGGGATCATTGACCGCCTTAATAGCGGACGGGAGTTGTACATCCAGAAAGGGGGCAGGCTGGGACGGAAGCCGGGAAGCCGGAAAACGGCCGAACAGAGGAAAGAGGAATACCGGGAGGCGATCGCCTTGTTGAAGAAAGGCTACTCGATCCGGAACGTGGCGAAGCTCACGGGAAAGGCCGTTTCGACGATACAACAAGTAAAAAAAGACTTCATTAATAGCTGATTATCGGAACAAATATTGTATTTTTGCAACAAATACGAGTAAATGCACGTAATTAAAAACGAGTATTTGCGCGTGCCTAAAAACGAGTATTTGCACGAAAATAATCAGAATCTAAATAAAAACGGTTATGGCAACAATGGCGGAGAAAATGGCGGCTTCACTGGAGGAATTAAGAAAGCTCCAGGAGAAAGACCGCTGTGTCGTCCTGCAAGGGACGGCCGAGATAGGGAGGACGCATTTAACCCGGCTGTTGGATAACGGCTGGTTGCAGGAAGTAATGAAAGGCTGGTATATTGCGGCCAGGCCGGGAACAGAGGGGGATACGACGGTCTGGTACACCTCATTCTGGTATTTTATTGCGAAATATGCGGCCGTCCGGCTGGGGGAACGGTGGTGTTTGACGGCCGACCAGTCGTTGGATCTGTATTCGGGGAAAACGACCGTGCCCGTACAGGTGGTTATCAAATCGCCGAAAGGCCATAACAACACGCAAAAGCTGATGTATGATACCTCGCTTTTGGTGTTTCAAAGCGAGATCCCGGATCAGGTATATAAAGAGCCGGAATACGGCCTTAATCTCTATCCGCTTGCCGAAGCCCTGGTATATACCACGCCGAGATATTTCCAGGTGGAGAAGATCGCAGCCCGCACCTGCCTGGCCATGATACGGGACGCTGCCGATATATTAAAGGTACTGACGAAAAACGGGGCTTCGCTTCGTGCCGGAAGAATAGCCGGGGCGTTCCGGAACATCGGGAACAGCGAAATCGCCGACAGCATCGTTTCCACGATGCGGGGGTTCGGGTATGACGTGAGAGAAGAAGATCCGTTCGAGGATCAGCCACGAACGCCCCTTGTTTATGAGGTGTCGCCTTACGTCACACGCTTGCGCCTGATGTGGGAGAACATGAGGGATAAGGTTGTAGAACTGTTTCCCGAAGCCCCTGGAAAGATTGATGACGTGGAGGGGTATTTGAGATCCGTCGATGAAAAGTATTCGGAGGACGCTTATCATTCTCTCTCGATCGAGGGATATAGGGTTTCCCCGGAACTGATCGAGAAAGTGCGTGTCGGGAACTGGAAGCCGGAGGAAGAAGATAAGGAGCATAAAAACGCACTGGTGGCACGTGGGTATTACCAGGCGTTCCAGGCTGTCAGGGGGACGATCGCCGATATACTGAAAGGAAAGAACGCAGGGGAAGCGGTAAGGGCGGATCATCCGGTCTGGTATATGCAGATGTGGATGCCGTTCGTTACGGTGGGGATCTTGCAAAGGGAGGATCTTGTGGGTTATCGTACCGGGCAGGTCTATATACGGGGATCGCAACATATCCCGTTGAACCCGAAAGCGGTCAGGGACGCTATGCCCGTCCTTTTCGATCTCTTGAAGAATGAGCCGCACCCGGCGGTAAGGGCTGTCTTGGGACACTTCTTTTTCGTGTATATTCACCCCTATATGGACGGGAACGGGAGAATGGGACGGTTCGTCTTGAACGCCATGCTTGCGTCTGGAGGCTATAACTGGACGGTTGTTCCGGTGGAGCGTAGAAAAGAATATATGAAAGCGTTGGAAAAGGCCAGCGTGGAGGGGGATATTTCGGAGTTTACGAAAGTAATCGCATCATTGGTCAAGTAATGATATTTATAATAATGACAATATGAAATCAACGGAATATATCGAATGGGATAAACTGGAGCAGATCCCGTTCTGCCTTTGCCGGATCGCGGAGGATGAAGAAAACCAGGAAATAGATGTTTATTATCTGGATAAACGGGTTTGCCATGATTACGATCATGTGGGGCATTATTTTCGTACTGCGATAATCATGTTTAGAAGGATCAGGAACATAACGGCCGATTGGGTGAACCTCAAAAACCTTTGGTTGCTAAGGGACTGTATCAGGGAGAATTTTAATCATGGCCTGGAGGTGGACGATCTGATCTTCGGGGAAACATTCGACGGTGAGGATCCGGAAACTATAAAGCCGCTAACCAAAGAACGGCTGTTCAAGATTAAAAAGGTGATTCAGGAAAAAGATCCATACGCTACCGTATAGGGGGGGAGTATATAAAAACAAAACCCTGGAGTTTGTCTTGCGACAGGGACAACAGGGGATTACTACGCAAATATAGGGAGTATATCTCGTTTATACAAGGATTTTATGGCTTTTCTGGATTGATTTTAAAAAGAATAGAGGCTTGTTCCCTGGAATGTAGTATTTACTACTTTTAGTATTTTAGTATATTAGTACGCTTTTCTTTTGGAGGATTTGGGCGTTCCCGTAAACGGTCGGGCTTTCCGCCTCCAAGTCCTCGCCTAAAGGCTGTGGGCTTTCCACTGCAATCCCTAACGCATGAATACACCCACCCACCCGATTAAGGTAGGCTATTTCCGGATAGAGCCGTTCGGTGAAGCCAGCCGGATAAAAGCCGCCTGACTTTTCACTGATCGGCACAATCCGGGTACTCCGGTAGCCGATTGTCGAACCCGGTTTTAACCCCCCTTTCAGGGGAGAGAGGTATTTTAGTTTTTCCGGCGTGGCCGCCTTGCGTTTACCTTGAGTTCCGAGGGGTTTTTGTCTGCAAAGGTCAAACGGCTTTTTCCATATCCCAAGTTGAGCCGCAAGCGGCTTTTAGAAAAAATCTCCAGCCTGGCTAAAGCCAGGTAGTATTTTTCCTAAAAAACTTGTGCTATGGAAAAAAACGTTTGGGGTGTTCTCATACAAAAACCCCTCGGAACTCAAGGTAAACGCAAGATGACCACACCGACAGCCCCGAAAAACCAAAATGAGGTTGTCTTGATACAAAAACATCGGAATCTTAGGCATCCGCAAGGTTTTTTGGGGGGGAGAGGGTGCGAGGTGGGGAGTTTACTATCGGAAAAAATCAGGTAGTAAATACTAAATTTAGTATATACTAAAATACTACTTTTTCATATAATTATCTGATAAATAGTTAGTTAAATGTTGTTTAAATACTTGCATATCTCAAATAAAAGTGCTATATTAGAGGTATAGAAAAAGAGATAACAACCTTTAGAACTGGCTCACCCACCAGGATAAAGAACGGGGGACGTAGTTATGAAAACTGATTATTTCGACAAGGCAGCGCAACAGTTTGCAAATTTGATGATCGAGAAGATCCAGCAGGTAGAGGACAATTGGCAAAAGCCCTGGATCACCATTGCGGCGAATACACGCAATTTCTTTCCGCAGAACCTCACAGGACGCAGGTACGCCGGAGGTAACGCCTTTTTACTTCTTTTCCTTTGCGAGAAATTCCAGTACCAGACACCCGTATTTATGACATTCAACCAGGCGAAAGAGGCCGGGATCTCCGTGCTGAAAGGATCGAAATCGTTTCCGGTCTATTACTTCCTTTTCTACGTGTACCACAAGGAAACACGCAAGAAAATAACCTTTGAGGAATACAAGGCGTTAAGCCGGGAGCAGCAACAGGAATACAACGTTATACCGACCTATAAATATTACTCGGTCTTTAACCTGGATCAGACCAATTTTTCGGACGTGAGGCCGGAAGAATGGGAAGCGTTAAGGGAGAAGTTCAGAGGGGGACAGGCAGAGCAGCCCGACGGGACAACCGGAGAGGCGCACCCCGAAATAGACGCCATGCTGGAGGCGAAAAGCTGGTTTTGCCCGATACGGGAGCAGCAAGGCGACAGGGCTTTCTATTCTCCTTTAGCCGATTATATCGTAGTGCCGCTTCGCTCGCAGTTCGTCGATATGCAGAGCTTTTACGAAACGCTTCTGCATGAAATGGGACATTCCACGGGACACCCCACCCGATTGAACCGGGATCTTGCGCACCCGTTCGGATCAGAGGAATACGGCAAGGAGGAATTAACGGCCGAGTTCGCCGCAGCCCTGGCAGGAATGTTTTTCGGGATAGCCGAACATATACGCACTGAAAACGCAGCTTATCTGAAAAGCTGGATAAAGGCGATCCGGGAAGAACCCAAGTTCATTTTAAACGTACTGGCCGACGCTATGAAAATTGTCAAGATGATAGCCGGGAAACTGAATATCTCCGTAGAAAGCGAGGAAACGGCAGCAGATGAAGCGGAACAGGTGGCATGATACAAGGAAGATCCCCGAAAGGGGGACAGCCTTTCGGGGGGAGTTCTTTTTGGCACTCGCCCCAAAAAGAACCAAAAAACGCTTTGCCGCTACACTCCGTTTCGCTTTCATAGCTCTGATAATGCGTTTTTTGATTGGATAGATATATATTTGTAGATAAAATAATGTAATATGAACAAACCGAAGATTATACAGATTATTGATGTTGTTTCCAATGCGATAGCAGGAAACCGTATCGACGAGGATTTTATAAAGAGTTGTATTTACGGAAAAGTGGATGCGGAACTGTATGCGCATCTTTTAGGCAAATACAGGGGGTATGACGGGGATTTCTTTCAGTTTTATTTGGGGACGGACGATCGGATAAACCGGGCTTTGCTGGAGAACCTGGGGATTAAGGTCGAACCCGACAAATATCCGGACTATGATAGCCGGATTGTTGCGCAGGTCGTCCAGGGAAAGAAAAGGTTTGATATTTATCCTTTCGAGTTGGAAGCCTTTAACAGATATGCCATGTTTGGCAATAATAATGCGCTTTCATGCCTGAAAGGGATTTCCCCGACAGCCGGGCAGACCGTCCGGGAAAACGGTATTAACGAGTATGGAAACGCCTTGAATTGGTCGCTGTTCTGGATAAAGGCAAATCCGGAGGACAAAGCCCTGTTAGTGGATCACGTTTTGAATATCCCCGAACGATGATAGCGGAATATTTCATTTACCGGAGAAAGGGGGATAAAGAGCCGTTTATCTCCCTGGGGGAAATGCCGCAATACGGGTTAAGGCCGAAACAGAAGTTTACCGGGAAAAAACTTAAAATAGAGGTGATCCGCAGGCTTTCCGGTGTGGAAATCGAGCAGACGGCCACCACTCCGCAGATAAACGCCTATATCGAGGCGAATATCTATGATACCGAACGTTGGCCGGAGTACCGGAAGTTATACCGACAGGTGGCCGGAGAGGTGGAAACCGTGGCCGACATCTTTACGCTCCAGTATATTTTAGTGGCCGAACTGGAGGATCAGACCAGGACGGGAAAGGACTGCCAGCCGCAGCCGACAGATCCGAAAGACGAGAGGCTGATACACCTAATCCGGTGCGAGCTTATGGGTGAACCCCTGGAAATGTACAAGACGATGATAAACCCGATCATCGCCTTAAAGAAACGTTTCGTTTGATACTACATCTACTAAAAATAGTAGATACTACTTTTAGTATTTTAGTTCGTACGCTCAATCCTGGGAGAAAAACTAATCGGGATATTCATTGAGTTCCCGGTATGCCTTAGCTAACTCTTCTTGGGTGTGACGTTTGAACTTTTTACGGCTTATGATGAAAGGCAACCTCTGATTCATTTCATTCTCGTACTCGTCCAGGAGATGTTTACCCCTTCCGGTAAGGACGACATGGGTACGGTCGTCGGAAAAGCGGATCTCTTTTAAATCTTCCATTGTATCTAATATACGGAGGATGATTTTCTCGTAAATGGGGGTACGCAGTAACGGGTGTGCGAGCATGGGGGAATTGTATTTTATATCGAAATTCTCGATGATCTCCGTCTGCACTTCCTCTATATGCTTGGGAAGTGCTTTTCCCAGCGTGTAGTAAACAGCTATCTGAAAGTCTTTGTAATTTGGAAACATGGGCGTATATGGTTTATTGGGAACGTGGATATTTTTAATATTTCCGTTCCGGGATTCTTCGGCCGAAAGATAAAAAAATCTCTCGAATAATCTTTGGGATAGATGCGCTTTTTTTAGTAAATACTAAAAATAGTATTTTTGTAATGCGCATTACAGTAGTGTATTTTGTAAACGTAACGTGTACTTATTCAAGTATTTTAGTAAAATGGGTATCTTTTATATCCGGTTATACTAATATTAGTATTTTAGTATTTTTGTAATGTACATTACAAAAATATCCGTATCTTTGCATTCAGATTGAAAAACAAAAGGCTTATGATAACGACGATCCAGTTTAAGACGTTGGACGACTTGTATCAGTTTTACAACGACGCAATTTTTAACGGTGAGCTTTCGGAATGTATCGTGAATATGTCCCGTCACGGTGGGGCGTTCGGCTTTTTCGCCGCCAACCGTTGGAGAGGGGACGGGCAGGAAAAAAAGGTCGTTCACGAGATCAGCATCAACCCCGATTTTATGAACCGGGAAGATCGGGACTGGCATTCTACCCTGGTACATGAAATGTGCCATTTGTGGCAGGAGGATTTCGGCAGGCCGAGCCGGGGAGGGTATCATAATTCGCAATGGGCTGACAAGATGATCCAGGTCGGACTGATGCCGTCCGACACCGGGGAGGCCGGAGGCAAAAGGACAGGCCAGAGCATTACGCATTATATCATTCCGGGAGGGAAGTTCGAGCAGGTTTTCAATACGCTAAGCCGGGAGGATCTGCAAAACTTGCGGCTTAGGTACAAGCCGACTTTGGCGGCCGTACCTACCCGGCCGATCCGCATCGCCGGAAGCGACGGGGACGAAACGGAAGAACCGGAAGATCCGGACGAGGGGGAGAGCAAAAGCGGAAAGCGGAAGAAATACACCTGTGGGTGCGGCTGTAACGTGTGGGGAAAATCCGGGCTGGTGTTAAGGTGCGGACTGTGCGACACTGATTTTACGGAACAATAGGAAACAGTGCAAAGGTCAGAAGCCCCCAGTAAAAACCCCGCCGGAGGCAGATTTCAAGCATACTCGTTTTACTAAAATACTAAGATAAGTCTATACTAATCTTAGTATTTTAGTATTATTGTAATGTGCATTACAATATAGGGGTATATGAAAAAGTGGGGATGTCGTAATACGTCAATTCGCCCCACTTTTAAGGCTTGACGTGCAATAGCCGTCAGCCCCCAGACGGACGGGAACCACCCCGGCCACACACAAATATAGAAAATCTTCCGGATTTAACCAAACAGGTCGGGATCTTTCTTTTTCCCCCTGGCCTTGATACCGAAATCCTCACGCAGCATCTTTGCCAGTGAATTTTGTGCGTGGGCTGTACTCATTTCACCGCTGCAAACCTTATCGTCGTAATATGCACAACGGTCGTACACGTCTTTCAGCCGTCCGCTTTCCAGGATCTTGTCGAGTGCCCTTACCGGGGTGTTGTCGCTCGGATAGCTTAAAGCACCGTAAACCCAACGGTAAACGAACGAGTATTGTTGTTGCTGGTCGCCTCGCAGTTCTTGGGGATTTCTCGCATGGATGAACAGGATAATCGTGTCGGCTTTCGGTTTTTGCCCCTTTTTAGGCGTTTTGCAGATGAATTTGTAATCGAACCATACATCGGCCTCGCTTTCCTTGATTCGTGTCTGTGCAGGCCTTAAAACCTTTTGGTCGATCTGTGCATTCGAGTAGGAGGCCGGGATCTCCAGGTCTTTGCAGAATTGGTCGATCGAGTAATAATACTCCCGTCTGTCCCGTTGGCTGCAAATGATCTTGTAGAGCCGCTTGGTGTAATTGCCCCGGAGGGTTAAGGCGATGTTCTTCCCGTACCTTGTACCGCCGACACCCGTACCGTAGTAGAGCAGGAAAGGGATCGCCCAGGGGTTGAGCGTCAGGGCTACCCGGTTTGTGCCTTTGATGTTGTGTACCGTCGTTATCACCACCCCGAACGTTTCCACCGTCTGGTGGATATTGGGATGCACCCAGCGAAAGGAAAAGTTTTTCCGCATCATGGCGATAGCCTCTTTCAGAACTTTGCTCTTGTTGTTCTTCCCCCCGGCTTCGTCGCATTTGATCTCGACGACAGGCTGGTTAAAGAGGTCTTTAGGCAGTTGTTTTTCCCTGGTCATGTGTTGCTGGATCTGGTCGCTTATGAGCGTCAGGAGGTTTTCTTGCCACTCGGTCACAGAGTACTGGCCGAATGTTACGTTATTCGGCTGGATTAACATTACTTCTTCCTCCGTAGGAGGAATATAGAGGGTGATGTCGTTGGTCGCCATAGGCTTTTTTTTTGAGTTCGGGACAAAGTTAAAGAAATAAAAGATACCGCCAAAAAATACCAAGTACTTTTTATTGTAACCTTTAGTAAAATGGGTATTTATTGGAGGGGGTAATTTTAGTAAAATAAGTATTTTCCCCCTTCGGATTTTAGTAAAATGAGTATTTTAGGTTGTGTCTTTTCACTTATAACGATTTGTATTTCAGTTAATTATAAATGAAAAAACGCTTTCTTACAAAGAACCTCTACAAAGACTATTCTCACAAAGAAGGAAAATCTTAGGGAATCACAGGCTTCAAAAACGGCTGGAAAATGTGCATTTTGAAAACGGAAAATGAGAAACGGAGAAAAAATGAGCGAAGCGTTTCTTTAGTGCGATTTTTCCGCGCGTTAAAATGTGTAAAATTTTGTTTTTGTGTTGTAAAATATAAGGTGATCGGAACGATTGCCGCCGTTTTACAAATGTACACTTTTTTGGGGGGCGGTGTACATTTGTAATGTGCATTTTGGGGGCTGGGTGTCTGATGTATTGGAGCGAAGCCGTGCGGAGCGTTCCAGGAGCGACGAGCGAAGCAAGGAGAGAGAGAACGACGGTTTACCAAAGTGAGCAAGCAGTCATTGGACTAAGTCCAATGCTGATTTTCTAAATCACTGATATATAACTGTTTACTTGTTTATATGTATGCGAATTGCATACATATTGCATACATTATTTTGATAATTCATTGAATTATAGTATATTGTAGCCGATATTTATGTATGCAAACCCCTATACGTGAAATTATGGCAACAACAAGTAAAGATACGTCTATCCGTATAAAGGAGAGTACAAGGTTTAGGCTTGATATGCTGAAAGGAAACAAATCGCACGATGCGTTCGTGGCCGAAATGTTACTCTATTTTGAAACAACGGGGATCACCCCGCAGTCGAATGTAATGCCGCCGAACATTGCGGCCAAAGAGCAGGCAAGCCGGGTGATCGAAGTTGTCCGGGGCATTGAGAAATCCACTAACGTAAGGCTGAAAAACATCGAACAACTCCTTTTGTCGCTTGTCGGGGAAGTGAAAACGCCGGGGGACAATCCGGACGAATATATGCACATCTCACAGGTACAGGAACTTTTGGAGCGTTCCAAGCAACTGGAACAGGAAGCCAGGGAAAACCGGGAGAAGGCCGGGAAACTGCAAACGGATCTCGAAATAGCCCGGCAGGAGAAAGGAACTCCGGCCGTCGGATGCAATACGCACAAGATCCTGGAGATCGTGGAGCGTATCGACGAGGTGAAGAAGATACCGACATTCAACGATACGGTTTATGAGATAGACCGTAATACGCTGGATATGTGGGTGAAAAGGTTAAAGGACGAACTAAAGAGATAAGCCTATGTTTGCCAAAGTACACCCGGCCGAGGACGTGAAAAGCGGAAATACGGGAAGCTGTCACGACCTGGTGCGTTATCTGGAAAAGGAAACGGGGGAGGGACAGCGTTTTTTCTCCCATACGGAGCAGGATATTTCACCCGAACGGGTAATTATGGATATAGACGGGAACAAAAAGGCGTTAGGGGCTAACGACGCTAAATTCTTCATGCTTTCGCTCAATCCGTCGCAGTCGGAACAAATGCACCTTATCGGCCGGAAAGTGGACGATTTTAAGGAACTTACACCACAGGAGAAAAAAGAGGTTTTCCAAAAGCTGGAGGCGTTCACCCGTTCGGCTATGGATGAATACGCCTTGAACTTCGGACGGGACAATATTAGGGGAGGCCAGGATCTCATGTATTACGCACGTGTGGAAACGGAACGATCCTATCATCCGGAAGATGAAGAGGTGAAACAGGGGATCGCCAGGATCGGAGAGCCTAAACCCGGTCTGAACTTACACGTTCACGTAATCGTTTCACGCAAGAGCCTGGACGGGAAAGTGAAACTTTCTCCGGGGGCTAAATCGGCCGGGAACACCTGGGAACTGGAGGGCAGGGGGACGGTGAAACGGGGTTTTTCACATGAGGGCTGGAAAGTCAGGGTACAGGAATGTTTTAACCGGAAATTCGATTACCAGGCCAAAGAGGGGGAAACTTATGTACGTCCGCAGGTATCGGCCGAGATCGGGAAGATCACGAACCCGGAGCTTAAAAGGATATTGCAGGACGAGCAGTTTACGGCGGCAAACCAGATCGTCGCAGCCATGAGGGAACAAGGTTACACGCACCAGGTAAGGAAGGGGGTGCATTCCTTTTCACGGGAGGGTGAAGTGTTCCAGGTTGAACACAGGCTCTTGAAAGCGTTCGAACAACCTCTGTCTGACGAGCAGCTAAAAAGCATAACGGAACGTTTCGACTTGACAAAGTACGAGGCGAACCCGGCCGGGTACAGGGAGAACGGTTTGCAGGTAAAGGATATAAGTTTCTCGACATATGTAAAAGATGAAGCACAGAAGGGGGAAAAGGCCTTGAAAGAGGTCGCTTATAAAGTGGTTTATGATGAACAAAACCATACGACGGTATCGTTCGCCACCGTCCGGCAGTTCGCATACGAGCATCAAATAAACCTGGTGAAAAGCGAACCGACGGCCGAAGCCGTCTTGAAGAAGATCAAGAACCCGGAGCTTAAAAACCTGTTGGAGAACTACCGTTTTACGTCCGCTAACCAGATTGTCGTAGCCATGAAAGAACAAGGCTACACGCATAAGGTACGGAAAGGGGTACATTCCTTTTCACGGGAGGGTGAACGGGTGAGCATACGGCACAAGGATCTGAAAAAATTCGCCGATCCGAAACTGGAGAGCCGCCACATGGAGGGCATTATCGAACGGTTTAACCTGTACAAGTACAAGCAGGAGGGCGTGGCCTACCGGGAAAACGGCCTGGAAGCCAAGAATATTTCTTTCCTGACATACCAGAAAGTGCCGATCGAGCCGGAAGAGGATAAAAGCGTGACCGGAAAGCCGGAAACAAAGGAGGAAGCGCAGCAGCCACAGCAGGAAACGCCGGGGAGCGAGGCACATCCGGAAGAAACGGAAAACGAAGCGGAAACGCCCATGCCTGAACCCGATCCGGTGAAATACAGGAAAGAGCTTAAAGAGGTGTCTTATGATGTACTGTTTGATAGGGAAACGAAAACCTATGTGCCGATTTCGGCGATCCGGAAATACGCATACGAGAATGAGATCAATCTGATAGACCGATACAAGCATGGGTACGCAGTCAGGAACGAGGATCTTAGGGAGTGCCTGGCAAATCCCGAATACCGGACGGTAAGGCAGATAAACAAGGCCATGAGGGAGAGGGGATATACGATCGAAAGGGACGAGGCCGGAAACTATACCTACATCAAGGGGGAAAGTTCTTTCTTTATGGAACGCCGGGATTTGCTTGCCTTTACCGGGTACGCCAAAGATACCGGAGGCCGGGAAAGGGAAAGGGGAACGCACCGAAGCGCAGACAAGACGGTCGGGTTTATCGGTGGTAAGGCCAAACAAAAGCTGATAAACGAGATCCTGGGGGATAGCTTCCGGACGGAAAGGATGCTTGTAGGCAACGTGAAAAAGGCCGTCAGCCTTATACAGAACCCGGCTAATATAAAAATGATGCTGATAAAACAGATCGGCAGTTTTCTAAACCCGTTTAAAGAGTTATGATATGATGATGTATATTATTATAGGGATCGCCTGCCTGGTGGGGATCATCGTTGTTGTGCTGTTGCTTCCAAATTCCGGGAAACAGCAGCAAAAAGGACAGAAATACCGTTTTGAACTGTCGGCCGGGGAGGGAGGAAAATAACCTTTGCCGATCCGTTCGATAATTTCCTGGTCTATGGTGGGGCGAACTCCGGAAAGACCAAAAGCATAGGAAAGCCCTTGTTAAGCCAGTATATACAGGCCGGGTTTGCCGGATTTGTCTATAATTACAAGGATTTCGATCTGGCAAGGACAGCCGTACACCTGGTAAAAAAACATAATTACCCTTATGGGTGCTTCCAGATCAGTTTCACGGATATGGAACGGACGCACCGGACAAATCCGATACGTCCTTCCGTGGTGAAGAATGAAACCTTGTTCTTGCAGCTAATGGATGATATGCTGACCGCCTACCAGGGAAAGGACGGCAAACGGGACGAGTGGTTTAACGGGGCGTTGGGGATATTAAGGGGCGTTTCGATCCGGTTTTATAACGATTATCCGCAGTTTTGCACGATACCCCATATCGTTAATTTCATTTGTTCGGCCGGAACTGTCCGGATAACGTCGTTCCTGGAGGGCAAGCACCAGAGCCGGGTACTGGCCGGGGCATTCCTGGACGCAAAGGACAGTCCCAAGACGCAAAGCAGCTATCTAAGCAGCCTTACCAACAGTCTAAGCACGCTCGCCAACGAAAAAAAGGTGTGTTATGTCCTTTCCGGAAATGATTTCGACTTTAACCTGATAGATCCGGAATGTCCGAAATTGGTTGTCGTATCGAACGCCTATCAGATCGAAAACCTGATTTCCCCGGTTATATCGCTCATGCTTTCCATTTCGTCCCGGCGTTTCACGCTGGCGAACAAAGTGCCGTTCTTCTACTTTCTGGATGAAGCGACCACGTTCCGGATCGCCGATTTCGAGAAACTGCCGTCCGTTCTAAGGGAATACCTTTGCAGTTTCGTTTTCCTCACGCAGTCGGCGGCGAAGATCGAGAAGATATACGGGAAATATGACCGCAGTTCGATAGAATCAATTTCGGGAACCAGTTCTTTGGCCGGACAAAGGACATAGAGGCCTTGAAAAGCTACCCGCTTGTTTTTGGAAAAGAGGAGAGGCAGAGGGTTTCAAAGACCACCGGAAGCAGCCGGGGAGGGAGAACCGCAGCCGTACAGTTTCCACGCAGAAAGAGGAAATATACGACACGAATTTCTTTACCAGCCTGAAATCGGGCGAGTTCGTGGGGAGTGCGGCACATTCCAACATGAGGAACTTTCATTTGAGGTTTGAAATGTACGAGGACAAGGAAGATCCGCTTCCGATCGTGCATCCCGTACTGGCCTCGGATATAGAGGAAAATTACCAGCAGATCATAAGGGATATACAAGGCATTGAATAACAAGGGAAGTGTGGCGACATTCTACAAAGTGTGGGACAACTCCACACTTTTTTGTGGAATATAAAAAAGGGGTAAAATTATAAAAGTTTGATAATTAGTGTATTTATTAAAACAGTAGTGTATTATGTCAAATTGGAATGGATTTTGTACAATATAATTGTATAAATACACTCCAGTTTGAAACTCCAGTGCAATAGCAAAGGTTGTTTTTGGATTGGCCGGATAAGAATTTATTTACTTAAATACTTAAAAATAAACTCCTTATGAAAACGCCTTTGTTTATCTTGCTCCAGGCTACTGGAGGTATCAGAAATGAAGTAAACACATTCCTTAGTGATTATGCCGTTCCGGTGATCGCCATGCTCCTGATCGTGGGAGTGGGGATCGGTGTGGTGATGAATTATGATAAGATTATAGACCGGGACGGACAGGGAACAAGAAAAGAGGGTATTGTAAACTTACTCTGGGTAGTTGGTTACATCATCATCGGGCTTGCGATCATTGCAGCCGTTATCGCACTTATCAATAGCAAACTTAAAATGTCCCTCTAATGGACTTCCAGGTTAGAAAGGGGCTGGAAACACCCCTGAAAGTGCATGGAATGAGAACGAAGTTTTTTTGCATCTATTGTATTATCCTGGCTGTGATTGTTCTTTTTGTCGTGGGCTTCCTGACAAGTGCCATGAGTGGGGAGGGATCTTTTTTGGCCTTTATCGTTTCGCTGGTGGCCGGGGCGTTCGCCTCTGTGGTCTTGCGGATCGTCTTTATCAACCTTTCCATGCAGCGCAAGTTCGGCAAGTTCAAAAGACAGGTATTTGTCATATCGAATAAGGATCTGTTAAACAGCCTGTAAACACTCTTTTTATGAAAATATCGGCAGCGCAAGCGTACTGTATCTTGGATACGGTAGGATCTTCCATACTTACCAAATCCGGCGAAATATCCGTTTCCTACCTGTTGGAATTGCCGGAGGCCTATTCGCTGGATCGCTCGGATCTGGAGGAAAGGCATAACGAGTTATTCCGGGCTTTCCAGTATGTCCGAACCGGGTTTATACATAAGCAGGACGTGTTTTTACGCAGGAAATTCAAGCCGGAATATGTGATCGAGGGGGGGGCTATATACAGACGGCCGAAAGGAAGTATTTCGACGGACGGGAATACCTGCATCACTTCTGCATATTGTCCTTTACGCTTTCGGGACTGCAAAGCCTTGAAAAAGCGTACCAGGCCAACCCGTTGGCGTATAGCGAGAAACTGGCGAAGGCAGACCGGGACAGGCTGGCCGAGTTTCTGGAATCGGTGGAGAGTGCAGTTTCCATTATCCGGAATATCCGTGGCACGCAGATCCGGCCGTTGAACGTGGCCGAGGTGAAACAGCACCTTTTCCGGTACGTGAACGGTTTCCATGACGACGAGGGACTAAGGGATATACAGTGTTCCGATATGATAAGGATCGGGCAGAAGAAAGGGATATTCTTTGCCGTTTGTGATGAAAGGTATCTGCCCGACAGGATGAAAGTATATGTTACGGACAGCACTTTGCAGGAGGCAAACAGCCAGCTTTATATGTCGATGCTGGAAAGGATCGGCGTTCATGTGCCCTGTTCCCATGTGGTAAACCAGATATGGAAATTCGCCGGGGGAAGCTACCGGGAGGAACTGGCCGAGAGGGTGAAGCTGTTCGGCCGTTACCGGGAGTTTGACAAGGCCATAAAAAGCCGTTATGACGGCCTGGCCTCGTATGAGCAGGAGATCATCAACGAGGAAAACGTGCTTTGCAAAACGCACCTGAACGTGTTGCTGTTGGAGGATGACGAAACGATCCTGAACCGACAGACGGAACAGGTAAAAATGATTTTCACGAACGCCGGGTTTAAATAGTACATTCCAAGTTACGAGGGGCTTTATAATATCTTTATAGGCTCGATCATCGGCCGGGAAAACAACCTGAATCCGGACTACCTGTTTCTTTCGGATCTGCATTCGTCGCTCTGCATGGGGATCAATTACTCTACGTTCCGCAGCGACAAGGAGGGGATCTTGTTTAACGAACGGCTGTATCAAACACCGATTCGAAAGGACGTTTGGGACGCAGATAAGAAACGCATTCCGGCACGTAACATGATTATCGTCGCATCGACGGGTGGGGGAAAGTCGGTTACGTCGTTGAACATCATCCAGCAGAACATCGAGCAGAATTATAAACAGATCGTCGTCGAGTTCGGAAAGAGCTTTTACCAGCTTTCGCAGTTGTACCCGGACAGGTCGCTGCATATTGATTATGACGGCAGCAGCCCGTTGGGGATCAATCCGTTCTATACGGCCGGGAAGCAGCCGGACAACGAGAAGATAAAGACGCTTGTAAACCTGGTGCTTAAATTCTGGCGGTCTAAGGCGATCATGGAGGACACGAAACAAGTTGTTTCGCTGACAAAGATCATTTGCCGTTATTACGAGGATATTCCCGACGGCCATTGTTTCCCGGACTTTTACAGGTACGTCCAAAGAGAGGGGAAAAAACTGTATGAGCGTTTGAATATCCTGCCGGAATACTTCGATATAGACAGCTTCCTGCACGTGTGTTCGGAATTTATGCCGGGGGGATTTTATGAGAACGTGTGCAAGCCGTCCCCACTGGAGAACGATATGCAGAACCGGGATTTTATCGTCTTTGAGCTGACGAAGATAAAGAAAGATCCGTTCCTGATTTCCGTCATTATGACAATCCTTTTCGATACGATAGAGAACAAGATCCTTTCGGATCGTTCCGTCAGGGGGATGCTGATCTTTGACGAGTACGCAGAAAGCCAGTCTATAAAGGACACCTTTTCAGGTGCGGACATACATTCGACGGTGGCGTTCTGTTACCAGAAACTCCGCAAGGAAAACGGGGCGGTGGGTACGATCGTCCAGTCATTGGCGCAGCTTCCCGATAACGAGTACACGAAAGGCATTATCGCCAATACGCAACTCTTATACGTGCTTCCGGCCAACGAGATCGTTTACGACCAGACGGTAGAGGCGTTCCATATCAAGAACCGGAGCCACGTAAACCTGATGAAGTCGATCCGTAACGACTTTTCAGGGGTACGGCCGTATTCGGAGATATTCATCCGGTTTATGGATAGTTATGCAACGGTGGTACGCCTGGAGCTTTCACCGGAAAAATTGCTTGCATTCCAGACCGACGGCGAGAAATGGAACAAATTGCAGGAGATTTACAAGGAGGCCGGAAGCATGGAAACGGCCATAGAGAAGTATAAACAATTAAAACAGAAAAGTTATGAAACGGAAATGTCTATGTAGTTTGCTTGTGATGATGTGCTTTTTACTGTACGGCGTTCGGCCAGTGGGTGGTGTCCGATCCGGCCTTGACGCAGCTATCGCAGATAACCTGGGCGAAAGAACTTAAACAGGCATACGAACAGTTTCAAGTGCTGGGGGAATCCAGGGACATACTGACTAAGAGCCTGGATCTGTACCGGCAGGTGAACGGGGTTATCAAAAACTCTAAAATGGTGTTGCAGGTGCTTTCCATGCAGGGGGAAATGTTGGAACTGGCGGCGAAAGAGTGCACCCGGTCGGACGTGTTTACCGGACAGGAGGCATACGGGGAATATACGAACGTGCTGAACAAGATCATGGAGGAAAGCGTGCTTTCCTTTGACCTGATCCGGACGATCATATCGCCCTCGGTGAGCATGACCGACGGGGAGAGGATAAAAATTATCGTGGATCTGGATAACAAGCTGAAAGAGAACCGGGACAAGATGCTCGACGAGAGAGCGAGGTTTAATACGGTCAATGACGCTATAAAACGGATCGCAGCCCTGAAATCAACAGCCAAGAAGTGAGCCTATGGAAGTGATCGACAATGTGATTAGCGCATACGAGGCCGTCAAGATGAACGGCGTCAGCCAGGGGATCATCGCCCTTTGTTCCTTTATCGCCGTTATCATCGTGATACAAAAGTTCGTGACGGCCTGGAAAGAGGCCTTTAGCGAGGGGGACAAGCCCGTCGATATGAAACAGTTCTTCAAACTGTTCTATATCTATATTTATGTGTTCGCCATTATCATGGTCGCACCGTTCGCCTTTACGATCGTGGAAACGGCACTTGGAAATCTTCAGAACGAATTGATAAGCCATTATCAGGAGGACGTGGATCTAAGCATTGACGAGGCGATCGTAACCTTTACAAAGGACTATATCGAGGACGTGCAAAGGCGGCATAACTGGGTAGGGCAGCAGATTCAGGAGGTTATCATGCTGCCGTTCAATATTGCGGCTTATACGATACTCCTGTACGCAACGAAATATATATTTTTCTTCTTTGCGTCAGCCCGGTATCTGTATCTTATACTCCTGGAGATCGTCACGCCGATAGCCGTAATACTCTACATGGACGAGAAAACGAGGCATTATACGCACGCATACCTGAAAAACCTGTTTGTCTGTTACATGACGATCCCGGCGTTCCTGATAGCCAACGCCCTGGGGTCTATCATTGCGGAGAATATCATGCACATGTGCGGACAGAACAAATATACCATGCTGGGACTTCTTTTCGCTTTCGTGTTCAAACTTTTCCTGTTTGCCAAAAGCGTGAAATTTTGTCGTGAACTGTTTTAAATCCTGATCTTATGAATAAAGACGATATACTGAAAGATTTTGATACACTGGCCGAGGCCAAGCGCAAAGGAGCGGTAAACTTAAAATTGTGCCTGGGCTTTGCCCTGGTGGTGGTTGTCCTGGTGCTGGCCTGGGGACTGGTGGTGAATTTTACGGCACTGGATAAGGTGGTCGTGGTGGAGCGATCCGGCGAGTACCTGAAAACGCACGCCGAGGATAGCGAGGCTCTGTTTCTTGCCCTGGTGAAAAAGACGTGCGCCGAGGCGACCGGGTACGCTAACAGCTTCGATCGCCTGAACCTGAAAAAAAATCAGGCGCACGCCGCTTTTTATGTCAATAAGAACGATCTGAATGCCGTGTTCTCAAAGTATTATAATGATAAGGCCTATTTTGATGCGGTGCAGAACGGGGCGGTCTATAAATGCGAGATAGACAGCATCCAGACGATCGCCGGGGACAATGAGCCGTACAAGGTGGCTTTCACTTCCACCCTGACGATTTACGGCGTTTCGGGGCAGAAGCTAAGGTTTCTTATCAGGACGAAAGGGGAGATCGTGAGAACCACGCCGCAATTTCCGGAGAACGTGACGGGATTTTTCTTTAACCAGTTTATACAGCAGATTGTCCGGATAGAACAAGAACCTGAAAAAAGTAACACTATGGATAAGGCCACGAAAACAAAAATAATCCTGTTCGCATCCCTGGGGATCTTCGTGCTGGTGGTGCTGGCCGTTACGCTGGCACTGACCGGGAAAGGGGACAACCGGGAAGAGGACGGGAGCGTGAACACTTCGCTTAGGGCACAGCAGCAAAGCGATTTTACCCTGGACGATATGATGAATACGGACGGACGGCCGGAGTACGAGAATTTTACCGATGAAGTGTACCGGGAACGTTCGGGAGCTATGTACCGGGAAGATCCGGAAGTGATAGCCTTGCAGGAACAGTTAAGGCAGAACCAGAGAGCCGACAGTCTGAAAGCGGCCGCAGCCATGAAACGGAGAACGGCGAAAGCCCGGCCGAAAAAGGAAACGCCGAAGAAGGAAGAGCCTGAAAGGACAGTAGGACGTTTCTTTTCGGGGGAAGAACCGGAGAACAAGGGAAACACGATAGAGGCCATTGTGTCGGGCGATCAGAAGATCACGAACGGGAGCGTGATAAAACTTGTCACGCTCCAAGAAATGCAACTGCCCGGCGGCATGGTGATTAACAAGGGGACGGCCGTTTTCGGGGTGGTGAAGCTCGCACAGGACAGGATCAATATAACGGTTGAATCCGTCCGGATCGGGAACAGCATCTATGAGATGCAAAAAGACCGTGTACGACAGGGACGGACTGCCCGGTATATATGTGCCCTTGAACATCAAGGCGGAAGCGACAAAGGAGGCGGCCGACGAGGTGGTTAGCGATATGAACGTTACCTCTTACGGGACGGACGTTCTAAGTACGGGGGTTAATGCGGTGAGCAATGCGGCAAAGAGCGTGTTCCGGAAGAAGAACAACCAGGTCGTTGTCACCGTGAAGTCGAACTCGATAACCCGGAGAGCGTGCCTAATATCTTGCGCATAAAGGCCAACCGGAAAAGTTTCAGCAAGCAGACGACCGTCAGCGTGGCGACCGAGGGAGGTTTTTTCTATTCGTTTAACGTGACCTATGCCGACAGCCTGGAGCATACGAACTATTTCCTGCCCGATATGTCGAGCATACGGCCGGCGACATCGTGAATGTGGAGGATATTTAGCCTTGCGATCCTTGCGCTGATCCCTGTCGGCCGGGTGGGGCGCAGGACAAACGTCTGCCGATCGTGGAGGTGCTGCAGACCGCAGGGGACATGTATCGCCCCGGTGTGGGGACGTCCAAAAGCGGATCGGGGATATTTACCGTTTCGTCCCCTCTGTCGCACCCCTGAAAGAGAAATACCGGATCTCCGACCGTTACGGCTACCGGACGCATCCGATAAGCGGTGAAAGGCAGTTTCACGCAGGCCTGGATATGGCGGCGGTGTATGCGGCTACCGTACACGCCGCAGCCAGTGGGACGGTGACGTTCTTTGCATTATGAGGTGATAAAAAACCAAAAGAGAATAAACCCTTTAAATTTCATTATGGAACTAAGTAATGAATTGAGAAGTAGAAAGGATCAGAGCTAAGCCTGACGGCGAAAAAGCGTTGCCGAGGAAATGG
>VOFG01000789.1_pt1 | contig 56049 bp, 71 predicted proteins | sample 5384171 | NCBI WGS metagenome assembly VOFG01 (sample SAMN12384726, study PRJNA508395) | human gut metagenome | isolation source: healthy gut F | host: Homo sapiens
AAATGCTTTGCCCGGTTCCGCTGAAGCCGGGAAACAGGAACGCAAATCAAAAGAATGGTTACTTTTCATCACCGGATAGCTCGATATTCCATCCACACAAACTGTATTATGACTGGGGAATTGAGAATAATATTCCGCATAATCCAGTCCGCTATACAAGAAAAGCCCGATACCTGCATCCGGACCCAATACGTATCCTTTTCCGTAAAGTTCCATTGAAATGCCGTTAGCGTGCATGTGGTTGCCCTCACTTCCATTCTGCGAAATCATCAGACTGTTGCGCGGATGCATACCATTACGCTGTACCAGCCATGACACATTGGGAGCATAAAACAAAGGAGAAACATAATCTTCTATCTTTCCCGGCTGCACTTTGGGATTTAGCGTCAGCGGTTTATCTTCAAAAAAAGAATTGACAGACACCCGCACATTCTTCTTTTCCGTTTTATCATTTCCCAAATCCGGGTTCAGGCATTTCAATAAGGCAGTGAAATAGTTTTCCTGTTCCTTCTTCCCGTTTGCCTGTGCATTCTGTATCATACGGATAAAGAAATTCGTGTTCAAATACCCCGGATGCGTATCTCCAAAACCACAAATCATACGGTTGGGAAACAGATATTGGGGAGTGGTTGCTACCGCTTTCGACAATACAGGCATTGCTTTCACCAAATCATATTGCAGATTCGTATCAAACTGATTCACGAAATTGGCATAATCATTGATTACCACACTGCTATATCCCGGACATTCTGCCCAAATTCCCGTATTTATATCGAAACCATAATCTGCCAATCGCGTCAGACTCCACTGGCGGATGCTGGAACGGTTCATCACATAGTCGATATAATATTCACGTCCTTTTCCGTCGGCATATTCCTTATTGTCTTCCAATACCAATCCGACATTCATAACAAACCGTGCCTGTAGCAAATTCCAGTTGTTATGAGGTACACCGTTCGCAATGATATTATCCGCCCATTTCTTAAAAGCCTCCGGCGTAGATTTCCATTTTATCCGGGTAATTGGCCTTTAGGTAATTATATAGAAAATCGTATAAAGGGACAGCGATATGGAGTGCGTCTTCATGGATTACTTCGAAAGAAGTCAATCCTACCAATGTTTGCTGATGGCCGTGATTCAGGTCGATGGGCACGTTTCTATAATAAATACCTGTCATATATGTATCAAAGACCCCTGCGGCAAGTTTAGCGAATTTCTCTTCATCCGTCATCCAATAAAGGAAAGCGGCATCACGGGCAATTCCCAGGATTTCGCAGTTCAGGCTTTCAATATTCCGGCCTGTTTTGGATGGGTGTACACTCTCCATAGGACGGTCGGGAAGTGCATTATTGCAGAAAGTGACATTCCCATCCTCATCATCATAAGGAACGACATCCGCCAATTTGGGACGGCCGTGGGTAGCAGCTGTGCCACGGGTTCCCGTGTAGCGCACAGTGGGATAAGGAGCTTTTCACCACCTGCATGGTCGAACGTTTCACCTTTCACATATACTTCCGTGGCATGAGACTTCCAGTACATTGCCAAACGAGACAGCAACCACGCCGGTTGAGCATCCGTCAGGTTCGTATATACTTCCGTCCGTTCCTTCAATTTATTGAAAACATCTTTCGCCCATTCTTCTTTTTTAATCAGCTTCCATGTTTCCTGCTTTCCCGCCGGAGTAGTCAGTACCCGCGGATGTGTCTGCGGCATCTTTTCCGGCAAAGGAATCTCTTGTCCGGATGCGCTGTTCAGAAAGGATAGAAAACATAGTCCAAGTAAAATTCGTCTCATACTTCAGTTATCATTTTTTAGGTTTGATACCTATTAAATACGAAGATAGAGATTTATTTACCTAAATCCTCCGTCAAAGAACAATTTTATTTGTACGAGACTACGCTGTTATTTCAAACAAAGAATTATATTTGCAAAAAAACCGACTAACAATTCTGATACTTATGAAAATTTTATCTATCCATGATTTGGCAACAATCAGGAAGAGAGCAGAGCACAATCTTTCATTGCGCGAAGAAAGTAATGAAAAGGTGACTGAAAAGTGTTACGGACTGGCATCCGGTGCGCAACATCTTCAGATTCTGATCTGCGGTGGTACAGGCTGTAAGGCATCTTCCAGCCAGGGTATTACAGACAATCTTCTAAAAGCCATCAAAAAGAACGAAATCACCGATAAAGTAGAAGTCATCACCGTAGGCTGTTTCGGCTTCTGTGAAAAAGGTCCTATCGTGAAAATCATCCCCGATAATACCTTTTACACCCAAGTCACTCCCGAAGATGCGGAAGAAATCATCAACGAGCATATCATCGGAGGACGAAGAATCGAACGGTTGCTGTATGTAGATCCTAAAACGGAACATACCGTCAGCGACTCCAAGCACATGGATTTCTACCGGAAACAACTCCGCATCGCATTGCGTAACTGTGGTTTTATCGATCCCGAAAATATTGAAGAGTATATCGCCCGTGAAGGATACTTTGCATTGGCCGATTGCCTGCTTAACAAACAGCCGACGGACGTTATTGATATTATCAAACGTTCGGGACTTCGCGGACGTGGCGGTGGCGGTTTCCCGACGGGACTGAAATGGGAATTTGCCAACAAACAACAGTCGGATGTCAAATACGTGGTTTGTAACGCCGACGAAGGAGATCCCGGTGCATTCATGGACCGTTCCATTATGGAGGGCGACCCACATTCGATTGTAGAAGCGATGTGTGTCTGCGGTTATTCCATCGGGTCCACCAAAGGATTAGTATATATCCGTGCCGAATATCCGTTAGCTATCAACCGACTGAAAACAGCTATCAATCAGGCACGCGAATACGGATTACTGGGAGATCATATCTTAGGAACAGATTTCAGTTTCGACATAGAAATACGATACGGAGCCGGAGCTTTTGTCTGCGGCGAGGAAACCGCCCTCATCCACTCGATGGAAGGAAAACGGGGAGAGCCGACCCTGAAACCTCCTTTCCCCGCCGAATCCGGTTATCTGGGCAAACCGACCAATGTGAACAATGTGGAAACCCTCGCCAATATTCCCATTATCCTGACCAAAGGCGCCGACTGGTTTGCAACGATTGGCACAGAACGTTCCAAAGGAACCAAAGTCTTCGCTCTTGCCGGAAAGATCAACAATGTAGGGCTGATCGAAGTACCGATGGGAACTACTCTTCGGGAAGTAATCTACGAAATCGGAGGAGGTATCAAAGGCGGAAAGAAATTCAAAGCTGTACAAACAGGAGGACCGTCAGGCGGCTGTCTGACAGAAAAACATCTGGACACTCCCATTGACTTTGACAACCTTCTCTCGGCCGGTTCCATGATGGGTTCAGGAGGGATGATTGTCATGGATGAGGACGACTGCATGGTATCCGTAGCACGCTTTTATCTGGATTTTACAGTGGAAGAGTCCTGCGGGAAATGCACACCTTGCCGCATTGGAAACAAACGTCTGCTGGAACTACTGAACAAGATTACGGAAGGAAAAGGCACAGAAAAAGACCTGGACACACTTGCCACTTTGGGACAAGTCATCAAAGATACGGCCCTCTGCGGACTGGGACAAACCTCTCCGAATCCCGTTTTATCCACATTGGATAACTTCTACGATGAATATATGGAACACGTACGGGATAAGACTTGTCGTTCCAAGCAATGTAAATCACTATTAACATATACCATCAGTCCGGAACGTTGCATTGGTTGTCATCTATGCGCCAAAAACTGTCCGGCGGATGCTATCAGCGGGCTGGTGCGTAAGCCACATGTCATTGCTCCCGATAAATGTATCAAGTGCGGCATGTGTATGGCACGCTGCAAATTCAATGCTATTCTTGTCTGTTAAAATCTTAATTACTATGGAAGAAAAACAAATTACTCTCCAGATAGACGGTCACTTTATCACCGTACCCGAAGGAAGCACTATTCTTGAAGCCGCTATCAAAATCGGTATCAATATACCTACGCTGTGTCATATCGACCTGAAAGGAACCTGTATAAAAAATAATCCGGCTTCCTGCCGTATTTGTGTGGTTGAAGTGATGGGACGGCGCAACCTGGCTCCTGCCTGCGCTACCCGTTGCACGGAGGGCATGGTAGTAAAAACCAGTACCCTGCGCGTAATGAACGCTCGCAAAGTGGTGGCTGAACTGATCCTTTCGGATCACCCCAATGACTGCCTCACTTGCCCTAAATGCGGCAACTGCGAGCTCCAAACGTTAGCACTGCGTTTCAACATTCGCGAAATGCCTTTCAATGGCGGTGAGCTGTCCCCCCGCAAACGGGAAATTACCGCTTCTATCGTCCGTAATATGGATAAATGCATTTTCTGTCGCCGTTGTGAAAGTGTTTGCAATGATGTACAGACGGTCGGAGCATTGGGTGCCATCCGTCGCGGATTCAATACAACCATCGCTCCTGCCTTTGACCGAATGATGACGGAAAGTGAATGTACTTACTGCGGTCAGTGCGTGGCTGTCTGTCCCGTAGGCGCATTAACAGAACGTGACTACACCAACCGTCTGCTCGACGATCTGGCTAATCCGGACAAAGTAGTGATTGTGCAGACCGCACCTGCCGTACGGGCGGCCCTAGGTGAAGAATTCGGATTTCCTCCCGGCACTCTGGTAACCGGAAAAATGGTTTACGCCCTCCGCGAACTGGGTTTCGACTATGTATTCGATACCGACTTTGCCGCCGACCTCACCATTATGGAAGAGGGTTCTGAAATTCTGAACCGCCTGACACGTTATCTCAACGGAGATAAATCCGTACGATTACCTATCCTGACTTCCTGCTGTCCGGCATGGGTCAACTTCTTCGAACATCATTTCCCGGACATGCTGGACATTCCGTCCACCGCCCGCTCCCCACAACAGATGTTCGGTTCCATTGCCAAATCCTATTGGGCGGAGAAAATGGGCATACCCAGAGAAAAACTGGTTGTCGTATCTATCATGCCTTGTCTGGCTAAAAAGTACGAATGTGCACGTGATGAATTCAAAGTGAACGGTATCCCCGATGTAGATTATTCTATCTCTACCCGTGAACTGGCACGACTAATTAAACGTGCCAATATCGGGTTCCCTCTCGTACTGGACAGCCCATTCGACAATCCGATGGGAGTCTCGACAGGGGCCGGTGTCATTTTCGGAACCACCGGCGGAGTAATGGAAGCCGCCCTTCGTTCCGTCTATGAAATCTATACCGGAGAACCTTTGAAAAATGTAAATTTCGAACAGGTACGCGGACTAAATGGCGTCCGTCGTGCTACCATTAACCTAAACGGATTTGAATTAAAAGTAGGCATCGCACACGGACTAGGCAACGCACGTCATTTACTGGAAGATATACGAAACGGACATAATGAATATCATGTAATCGAAATCATGGCATGCCCCGGAGGCTGTATCGGTGGCGGCGGGCAGCCTTTGCATCACGGCAACTCGGAAATACTCTATGCACGCGCCAACGCACTTTACCGTGAAGACGCCAACAAACCTTTGCGCAAATCGCACGAGAATCCGTATATCAAGACATTATACGAGGATTATCTCGGCAAACCGCTAGGTGAGAAATCGGAAACTCTCCTGCATACGCATTATTTCAACAAAGCGATTGATTAACTTTTAAATGAAGAGTATTATGTCAGATATCAAACTAGCCTGTGACATGGCAGAGCAAATCAAAACGATCTGCGACAAGCATGGAAACAAACCGGGCGAACTTATCAATATTTTGCATGAGGCACAGCATTTGCAAGGGTATCTACCCGAGGAAACGCAACGGATTATCGCTTCCAAACTTGGAATTCCCGTATCGAAAGTGTATGGTGTCGTCACTTTCTATACTTTCTTTACCATGACTCCCAAAGGAAAACATCCCATCTCTGTTTGCATGGGTACAGCTTGTTATGTACGTGGTTCAGAAAAACTGCTGGAAGAGTTCAAACGTGTATTAGGTATCGAAGTCGGTGACACTACCCCGGACGGAAAGTTCTCATTAGACTGTCTGCGTTGTGTAGGCGCCTGCGGACTGGCTCCGGTAGTGATGATCGGCGAAAAGGTATACGGTCGACTGCAACCGGTGGATGTAAAGAAGATTATCGAGGAACTGGAATAACCGAATTCCCGAAAACAATATAAAACAAACGGCTGCCTTGATAAGTCAAAACAGCCGTTCATTAATATTAAAATGTAAAAAATGATGCGGAGAGAACGAGATTCGAACTCGTGATACCCTTCGGTTTTGGAGCTCAGAACGTAAGAGGTATCGTTAGTCACAACATCCTGTATTATGATTTTTTCCTCGAAGGACCTACCGAACGCATGGCTCTTATGGTGCCGAAGCACTGGCAGAAGAAAGAGCCGAACGGAGTACGCACTGGATAATGTCACCGCCTGCGCGAAGAACTTCATAAAGCAAGATATATCGACAAAGAAAAAAAGGAATTGAAAAGGTCATGAAGACGAATGGGCGAATACTACGGACTCGACTTGAGCCGTCCTGCCTGGACACCGCACAAGAAGCAGTACAATGACGGGTATACATGGTTCGTTTACCTTGCTGCCGTAAAAGAACAAGACGGTGGCTGCCATGTCACTGGGTAACGTCTCTTCGTTCCTCGACATTTATATGGAATATGAATTGAGCAAAGGAACCATCACAGAATCTTTTTCGCACAGGAGCTCGATCGACCAGTTTGTCATCAAACTGCGTATGGTGCGTCACCTGCGTATGCAATCTTACAACGACATCTTTGCCGGTGACCCGACATGGGTAACCGAATCCCTGGGTGGACGCCTCAACGACGGACGCACGAAGGTGACAAAGACTTCTTTCCGCTTCCTGCAAACACTCTACAACCTCGGCCCTTCACCGGAACCGAACCTGACTGTATTGTGGAGCCCGGAACTTCCGGAAGGATTCAAAGAATTCTGCGCAAAAGTATCTATCGACACTTCTTCCATCCAATATGAAAACGACGACCTGATGCGTGAAGTGCGCCAGTCTGACGATTACGGAATCGCATGCTGCGTATCTTATCAGGAAATCGGAAAACAAATCCAATTCTTCGGCGCACGTTGCAACCTGGCAAAAGCCCTGTTGCTTGCCATCAACGGCGGACGTTGCGAAAACACCGGTACGGTAATGGTGAAAAATATCCCCGTACTAACCAGCGACACACTGAACTTCGAAGAAGTAATGAGCAACTACAAGAAGGTATTGACAGAAATCGCCCGTGTTTACAACGAAGCGATGAACATCATCCATTATATGCATGATAAGTATTACTACGAAAAAGCCCAAATGGCTCTTGTAGATACCAACCCACGCATCAACCTTGCTTATGGTGTAGCCGGACTTTCTATCGCCCTCGATTCACTGTCGGCCATCAAATATGCCAAAGTGACCGCACGCCGCAACGACATCGGTCTGACAGAAGGTTTCGATATTCAAGGCGAATTCCCTTGCTTCGGTAATGACAACGACAAGGTAGACCACCTGGGTGTTGACCTGGTCTATTTCTTCAGCGAAGAATTGAAGAAACTTCCGGTTTACAAAAATGCCCGTCCTACTTTATCTTTGCTCACCATCACTTCCAACGTGATGTATGGCAAGAAGACAGGTGCTACTCCCGACGGACGCGCCAAAGGTGTCGCTTTTGCTCCGGGAGCCAACCCTATGCACGGACGTGACAAGAACGGTGCCATCGCCTCTTTGAGTTCCGTAGCGAAATTACGTTACCGCGACTCACAGGACGGTATCAGCAACACTTTCTCCATCGTCCCCAAATCACTGGGAGCTACTGAAGAGGATCGCGTAGAAAATCTGGTGACGATGATGGATGGCTATTTCACCAAAGGCGCTCACCACCTGAACGTGAATGTTCTGAACCGTGAAATGCTTTACGATGCCATGGAACATCCGGAAAAATATCCGCAACTCACCATCCGTGTTTCCGGTTATGCCGTAAACTTCGTGAAGTTGAGCCGCGAACATCAATTGGAAGTAATCAGCCGTAGCTTCCACGAACGTATGTAATCAGATCTACTCAATATGACGATAAACGTACATTCATACGAAAGTATGGGAACATTCGATGGGCCGGGCTTACGGCTCGTCGTTTTTCTTCAAGGATGCAATTTCCGCTGCCTGTATTGCGCCAATCCCGACACGATAGCCGGAAAAGGAGGTACACCTACTCCACCGGAAGAAATCATCCGCATGGCTATGAGCCAACGTCCTTTTTTCGGGAAACGCGGAGGAGTCACTTTCTCCGGAGGAGAACCTACGTTTCAGGCCAAAGCACTGGTTCCCCTGGTGCGTGAACTGAAAGAAAAGGGAATACATGTATGCATAGACAGCAACGGCGGTATCTGGAACGAAGAAGTAGAAGAACTTTTCAAACTGACGGATCTTGTATTGCTGGATATTAAAGAGTTCAATCCGGCACGCCATCAGGCACTGACCGGAAGAAGTAACGAGCAAACCATCCGCACGGCAGCATGGCTGGAAGAAAACGAGAAACCTTTCTGGCTGCGTTATGTATTAGTGCCCGGATACAGCGATTTCGAAGAAGACATCCGCCGTTTAGGGAGAGGCTCTGGGAAAATATAAGATGGTGCAAGGAGTGGAAATCCTGCCTTATCATACATTAGGCGTACATAAGTATGAAGCGATGGAGCAGGAATACAAACTGAAAGACGTAAAAGAAAATACCCCGAACAACTTGAAAAAGCCGCGGAGGTATTTAAAGAGTATTTCACTACTGTGGTGGTCAATTAACCACCACAGTAATAATTAGGATAAAAATCACCATGTCTCTGCTTTCACTTCAAAACAGGGACACTCTTTGATCCGTTCCCAGGGGTCTACAATTCCATTATAATTAGTGTCAGGGCTCAAGTCCCGGTGACCGACCACCTTTGCATCCGGATAACGCTGCAACAACTCGCTTACCAGACGATGCATCGCCTCTTTCTGGCGGGAAGTACGTATCCGCTGCCTTTCCGTTCTCATCCAGCCCGCCTTCATAGCACACCCCTAAACTAATCGCATTAAAAACCGCGTGCATGAGCACCCACCGTATCTTCATCCCTCATCGGTTCTATCTGTCCCGACTTGCGGATATAATAATGATACCCCCAACAAGAAAAAGCCCCGAAAGCGATGGGCAGTGTCCACATCCTTCGCCGTGAAGTCGCGATCAGCACGGGTAGCAGAGCAGTGAATCACAATCAGACTAATCTTTCTCATCGTCCTTTTCCCTTTCCGTTGTTTTCACATTACACACTTCCTTATGGGTAGCATTGAAGCGCACCTCTCTCACAATTCTGTTCCGTTTTCTTTTTTCCGAAGAAAGGCACAAGGAACATGATTACATCCAAAATCTTAGTTACAATTTCTTTCATTTGATCTAATATTAAAGTTATCATGCTGCCGGATCCGGAGCTTCTCTGCTTCCACCACCGTCTGAACCGCCACCGGAACCTTTGTCATCGTCTTCTCCTTCATTGCCGCTACCGCCCGTTTGGGCCACCGCACGCGTCGTTACCTGTTGGTAGCTAAGAATCTTCGTGATGTCCGCCAACGTCTTTCCGGGACGGAAAATAATATGGGCAGCCGTAATCAGCGAACTTGAAAACTCCTTGACCGACACAGCTCCTTCACTGTTCAACCCGATCTGCAAACTGCCCAAATCACCCAGCCGGACTATTCTTCCCGCTTTCAACGCACGCTTCGCCTCATAAAGAATACCCGAAATGGCGGCACGCACATCTGTCTCCGTACAGGTAGACCGACTCGTGATTCCCTCGCACAACTCTTCAAAATCCAACTCTCCCGAAGCCTGTGCCTGCGCGTAATACTTTGCCGACTCATCCTTTTTTGGCAGGATTCTTGCGCGGCACTACTGAATAAGTTACTGTCATTGCCATAATAAAATAATTTTAAATTTTCACACATTTCGAACGCGTTCCTTATTTGTTAACGACATAAAGATAACACATTTTTTCACCCCTCCGGATTCCCCAACGAAGTTTCCTGATATTCTATGAATAATAATGACGTTATTCTTTTAATAAACCATTAATTTTCAGTAACTTTATAGCATAAACCAAATATCATTCATCATGTATTATCCGGATCAGCCGTTTCATATCCGCACTTATAAAAAGTCGGAACTAGCTCATCTTTACAACCCCAACGTATGTCTCAAAGTAGCCTTACAAATACTACGTCGTTGGATTGTCTACAACCTTCCGCTCCTGCAAGAACTCGAACAAGAAGGCTATCGTGCCCGCAACCGCCTTCTCTCTCCCCGGCAAGTGGCAACGATCATACGCTATTTGGGAGAACCCTAGGAACTTAATCAAAAAACGAAAAGTTCCATTCTATTATTTTACAAACAAATTTCTTTGCAACCGCAAATTAAAAAAGAACAAACCAACATGGAGCATTTTACCATCTTTCAAGACTTTTACCGCGTCATAGCCGAAATGACAGAAGAAGAAATCGTATCGGCCATCAGCAACGGCACATACCGGGAAACAGTGGAGGACGTGCGCCGAATCTTCGCGGAACAAGGCGAGAAAGCAGCAAACGAAAAGAAAATAGAACTACCGGAAATCACCTTTTCAGCCAACTACCGGGGAGGACGTTCAAACGCAACTCTCGTCAAGTATCTGGGATACATCGTGGTAGACATCGACCATCAGACACAGGAAGCATTGGCACGCATCCTCGCACTGGCAAAAAGTGTGCCCACACCCGCATCGCTTTCATCAGTCCCAAAGGAATGGGACTGAAAATCGTGGTACGTGTATGCCGGACAGACGGGACATTGCCCGAAACAATTCAGGAAATTGAAGATTTCCATCATGCCGCTTATCACAAAATCGCTTCCTTTTATGCCCAGCTCTGCGGAGTTGAGGTCGACACTTCCGGACAAGATGTCAGCCGCACTTGCCTGTTCTCTTACGATCCGGATATTTATTTCAATCCCGATGCCACAGCTGTCATCGTGGAACAGCCACCGATGTTCTTCAAGTCTCAAAAGAAGAAAAAGGGCATCCGGCAAAAGAAAAAGACGACAGCACCAGACAACAATCCCCTCACCGAACAAGTGGCCCTCAACTACCATTCCTCGCACGCTTCCTTAATGGTGACTCTGAACTATTATCACAATAAATCCGAAAAAGTACGTCACCGGCAACCGGAACAACTACCTGCATTGCCTGGCTTGTATGTACAATCGCTACGGCGTCCCCCAGGAAGAGGCGGCAGCTTTTATCAAAGCCAGTTCACCGATCTTCCCGCGGATGAAATGGACGCACTGATCGGGGAGTGCTTACGGACACAACGAGGAATTCGACACCCGCAAGCTGAATAGTACGCAGAAGCGAATATTACAGATTGAGCAACATATCAAAGAAAAATTACGATACACGCTACAACGAAGTGCTTCATATCATGGAATATCGCAGAAGGAAAACGGACACGGAGCAACCGGAACCTTTCCATATTCTCGACGAAATGATGGAAAACAGCATTTGGATGGAGATGAACGAACTAGGCTATTCGTGCACCGTCAAAACGATTCAGAATCTGATCTACTCCGACTTCAGCAGCACCTACCATCCTATTCGCGAGTATTTAGACTCGCTGCCTGAATGGGACGGAACGGATTATATCGGTATCCTTGCCAACAGCGTGCATACTAGTCACCAGAAATTTTGGGTAGAATGTCTGGAACGTTATCTGGTGGGAATGTGCGCTGCCGCCACACAAGACGATGTGGTGAACCACACTGTTTTGTTGCTTTGCAGCGAAATACAGAACATCGGAAAGACTACGTTTATCAACAACCTGCTGCCGCCCGAATTGCGCGCCTATCTTTCTACCGGTCTTATCAACCCGAACAACAAGGATGATCTGGCCAAAATAGCGCAGGCGATGCTTATCAATCTGGATGAGTTTGAAGGGATGAACGGACGGGGAACTGAATATCTTCAAGGATTTGGTTACCCGCAAAGTAATCAGCATCCGCCTGCCATACGCGCGGCGTTCACAGAACTTCCCTCACACGGCTTCTTTTGCCGGCACATGCAATTATCAGGAAGTGCTTCACGACACCACTGGTAACCGCCGTTTTCTCTGCTTTCATGTCAACTCGATGGAGTTTATCAAAATAAACTACGCGCAGTTGTATGCACAAATCAAGTATCTGCTCAACAAGCCGGGGTATCAGTATTGGTTCACCCAATCGGAAAACTCACGGATTGAAGAGAACAACGAGGATTTCATTTTCCACTCACCGGGAAGAAGAACTGGTGTTGACACATATCCGCAAACCGGAACGTTTCGAAAAGGTGCATTATCTGACGGTCACTGAAATTGCGGAATTGATTCGCGAACGGACGGGGTATCAATATTCTCATGGAACCAAAGCCCAACTAGGAAAAGTGATGTCCAAACATGGCTTCGAATTTCATAAGGGAAAAAACGGGAGAAGATACACTGTATTCATTATTGATACGGAACAGGTGAAATCAAACAGGCTATATGAATAAGATTTCATCTCCTTCGCACGCAAAAAGGTGAGGGTTGGTGAGGGTACTTTGCAACTTTTCATTTTTATATTTCTTATTTCTATTCTTCTATTTTCTTCTAAAAAAATACGAATGTTAGAAAATTTACCCTCACCTACCCTCACCTTTTTCCTTTTTCTTCCTCAAAAAAACGGTGGGAAATTTGAAAAAGACAGTTATCTTTTTCAAATTTCCCACCATGTTTTTTTAATCGCTTTTTATAAAGACATCGAAAATTGATCCTACAACCTAACGCATTCATGATGCGATAGAAGGTAGAAACCTTAGGTTCTGTCTGACCACTTTCCACTCTTGAAATATAAGAACGGTCGGAACCGATACGCCGAGCTAATTCTGCTTGAGTAATCTTAGCCTTTTTTCCTTGCGTCTTCGATAATTTGCCCGGTGTAGAAAGCATACGCTTTTTCTTCTGCTTCCGCACGAGTAACAGTTCCTTCCTTACCAAAACGCTCATCTATTAATGCGCTGACGTTAAAGAATTCCTCATTTGTTTTTGCTTCCATAATACTCCTTTCTTAATATCTTTGCTTTTTCAATTTCTTTCTTTGGAGGTCAATATACGAATTGTTGTTCAACTATACAACAATCGTCTTTTTATTTTATATTATTTTTCCTCAAATTCTCCGGCACGCTTTTTTCTTCTCATAAGACACCAGCGTCTCTACACTAAGCGTTTTTCCCATTCTTAGGGCTTATCACATCTACAACGCTTGCTAACGCACGAAAAGTCTGTTCGCAATTTGCTATTCCGTCATACGTCAACCTACCCCGATTGATGGCATCGAGCACAACAGAGACATATTGCTTCGGTTTCCCCGATACTCGATGATGACAGGCGTGAGATGCGACATCTCTCTCGAGTCAGTTGACTGACGATTCTTTTTTTGGTCGAGCAGATCCATTAATTTTTCACTATGCACATTGATTTGTGCATTTACTTCACGAAGTTCATCTTTCAATGAACAAAACAATTCATCATTACATGAATTTTCCATAAAACTTTTCATTTAATTGATTATAAAAAAGCCATTTCGAGGAAACATTACAATTATGATTTCCCCGGAATGGTGCAAAATACCTATTAAAAACTATATAAAACTTTCGTCTATGTTATTACCAATTACTTTTTCTGATAGACTCTTACATAATCAACCTCATATCTCATGGGGAAAGAGAGAATTGGAAGGGTCTCCGCCATTACCTCCGATAGCTAAATTTAGTAAGATATAATGTCCGAATCCATCTATATCATTACTGAAAGGATTTTCTGTATTACCATTCCAACCTTGATTTTGAGTTTCTGACGAATTTATTTCATTTAACAACTCACCGTCCAAATAGATACAAATCTTGCTGGCATCCCAATCCATACGCCATACATGATATTTATTCATCCAGTCGGCATCTCTGTCAATGAAATGAGTAAGAAGAGTTGTAGAACGATTCCAAACAGCTACCCATTGTTGCGGAGAGCTCCAACAAGCATTCGCCAATATATTCCGCTTGCCATTGACCAAATAACACTCCATAATATCAATTTCTCCATTCATCGGCCAATCCCATGTATTACCCAGTGTCCAGATTGCCGGCCATGAGCCTTCTGCAGAAGGTAGTTTTGCCCCTAACCTCAAAACGGCCATATTTGAAGACATGGCTGTGTTGGGTAGTCAGCGAACTGGATGTATACTCCGCCACATTCCGGTTCGTTTTCCAGTCTTCACTTCCTGCCTGATAGTTGGGATTCACTACTTTCTCTTTCTTTCCTTCAATAATCAGGCAACCGTTGCTGACACTCGCATTCTTTTCTTGATACCATTGCAATTCTTCATTGCGCACAAAACCGGTTTCGTAGCTCCATTCGTTGCTTGGCTTACCATCGATATTGAATTCGTCAGACCAGGCTAATTGATAACCGTCATAATCCGTTATCGCTTCATCTTTATCCAAAGGATGGTATTCTTTGCCTGCGCCTAACGTTTTCACTTGTTGCGCATAGCCATAATACTCCTTATCACCTACTTTGAGATAGGGTCTGATATAGTAGGAAGTATTCTCGGACAACCCTTCCAGTTTCATCTTGAAAGAAGAGAAATCATTCTTTCCCGAACCAGAATACACCGATTTTTCATCCGAAACCGTAGTCGTCACTACTCCCTTCGAATAAAAGATTCCTTTATCCTGAACGGACAAGTCGCCCGTTCCCGCAGCCTTTACCTCAATAGTAGAAGTAACTTCGTGACTGTCAATCTTGTCTATTGTCATAGAAAAGAGTTACGCTTATCTTCTCACCGGAACCTCATTGTCGGTTGTGCTACCACAACCGATCAATGAAAACAGAAAAGAAGATATGAACAAAAAATCAATTCATTACACTTCTTCATTATCTTTTTCTTTATTGATTACTTTCGTTTATTTCCATAATTCGTTTTGTTCCAGATTCGGATTTGCATCCGTCTCATGCAACGGTATCGGCCATACGTATTCCATTTCGCCCCGATAATTGCGATATTCATATTGAAGTTGATTATCCGCAGCTTCCTTTATTAATCCGATCCACTGCATTCTTCAACTCTTTCCAACGATAAAGGTCAAATAAGCGTAAGCCCTCAAAAGCAGTTTCCACTCTGCGTTCGTGGCGAATCACCTCTCTCAATCCCGCTTGATCCAACTGTCCGTTTTTACTTTCTATCTCTCCCACTGTATGCATCTTCACCCTGTTTCTTACTTCATCGACCAATCCTACTACTTCATCATAACTATAACCACCTTTTTTCCACCAATGCTTCAGCCAACGAGAGCAAGACTTCCGCATAACGTATGATATAAAAATCCTGCCCGCTATCAAAAGAGCCGGAGCTACTTAAAGAAGGATTAAAATATTTCAAGACATAAAGAGTTGAGTTAGAAGGGGCAGATCCACCATAAGCATTAGGCCATTTATCGTTCCAACCATCCCACGGGGTAAACAATGTTACTTTCAGACGAGGGTCACGATTGTTATAACGAGTAGTATTAGGATCCCACAAATCAGGTTTTCCTTCGGTTGTCAACCCATTTACAATCTTTTTATCCGTAGTCGGTTTACCGGTAGTTATATCATAAAAGGCATCCGCCAAATCAATCGTTCCATTCATAGCCTCCAAAGGAGCGTCATAATGCGGGGCCATCGCGTTACCTTCTTCTTTGCCGGGACCTTCATACCGAACACTCATAATGATTTCATTGCATTGCTCGTTTGCTTCGGTAAACAGATCCATATACGGATTATCCCCTGTTTTGTATAATGAATATCCCAACTCCTTTACTTGGCGATATGCGCTGATAGCTTCGTCCCATTTCTCATTGTAGAGTGCCAGTCGCCCCAATAATGATAACGCCGCTCCTTTGGTCATCCTTCCCCATGAAGAAGCCGTCGGAGGAAGAACTTTCGCCGCATCTTTCAAATCTTTCATCACATCTGCTACAATAGTGGCGCGGTCTGTTTTTGCAGCTTTCGCATCTGTAACGCTTTGTATAGAGGTAAAATAAGGTACATCATGATACAACATTGTCAGATTCGTATACATTAAGGAACGGAGTACCACAGCTTCCGCTTTATAAATTTCAACCTTTGAAGCATCCATCGGCACTTTGTCAATGTTACCAATCAACGCATTACATCTTTTTATTTCTTCATAAGCCCCCATCCAATATGATGTCACCATCTAGGAACTGGATGTGTGAATACCGTTACAAATATCATATCCCGGCATCCATCCCGTCCAATTAAAATGTCCGCCATTATCTGTCATACAATCCATAGCCAACGGCCCTCCTCCTTTATAAAGATCTCCATTGTACAGAAAGTTATTCTGTAATCCGTCATAACAAGCCGCCAATCCACTTAACGCATCATCTTCACTGGTCCAGAATGTTCCGGATGACACAGCTACCAAAGAATCTCTCTGCAAGAAACTGTCGGAGCAAGAATGCAATGTAACCGCAATCGTTGCGCACACCAAAAGGATGTATGTATTTATTAGTTTCATCTTCATTTATTTTTTAAAATTTCACATTCACGCCGAAAGAATAAGTACGGGTATTGGGATGCACATCATTCCGCATATCCCCGCTGCTTTTTTTCCGGATCATAATTTTTCAAAGGAGTAAATGTCAATAGGTTTGTTCCCGCCACATAGAAGCGTACATTCTGCACGCCGATTCCCTTCAACCAATGAGCAGGGAAAGTATAACCGATTTCCATGTTCTTCAACCTGAGATAATCCGATTTCTTCAACCAGAAAGAAGAATATACTTCGTTCTCGGTGTTACCCAGACGCGGCATACTACCGTTCGGATTGCCTTCGCTCCATCTATCGAGCCATTCCGTGGTCATATTGCCACCATTGGAGATAGTAGCCTGCGACCAGTTGTAGCGATATATACCGGCAACTCCCTGCCAGAACGTACTGACGTCTATCCCTTTCCACGAGAAACCCAGATTGAACGAATAACTCATTTTTGGGAACGGATTACCAATAATCACCCTGTCATCCGAAGTCACATTTCCACTGTCGTCGGTATCTTCGTACATGATATCTCCCAAAGCGGGCATCGTCCCATCTTGCTTGATTACTTCTCCTTTACTGTTGGTGCGGTTCAGGTCTGCTTCCGTACGGTATATACCTATTGCTTTCAGTCCGTAATATGCGCCAATCGGATATCCTTCACGGTTGATAGTAGTCTCCCACTTCTGATCGATCCCTCCACTATCATCTACAATCTTGTTTCGTACGGAAGAAAGATTGAATCCCACATTCCACGAGAAGTCACCTTTGTGATCAAAATAATTGGCAGAAAGCTCCCAACCTCTGTTCTGCACTTTTCCAGCATTTTGAAGCGGAGCATCCAGAAAACCGATGTATGTATAAGGCATTGCCAGTTTCAAAAGGATATCGGAAGTCAGCTTGTTATACCAGTCGAAAGTGATGGAAATGCGTCCTTTCCAGAAAGAAGCATCAAAACCAACATCTGTAATAGTGGTCGTTTCCCATTTTATTTTATCATTAGCCACTATATTATCTGCCATACCAATCACTTTTTGATTGCCAAAATAGTAATTATATTTGGCTGCCATCGTGGGAGCATAAGAATAGTTGCCTATTTCCTGATTTCCCAATTTACCCCAACTACCACGAAGCTTGAAAGAAGTGAGTGGCTCTACATTCTGCATGAAAGATTCATTGGTCAAGACCCATGCAGCCGAAAAAGAAGGAAATTGGCATATCTGTTCGCCTTTGGCATACGGGAAGAACCGTCACGACGAATATTAAACTCAAATAAATAACGATTGTCATAATTGTAATTGACACGCCCGAAGAAAGACTGCAACGCATATTCGGCCGCACTTCCCGTTGCATTAGGATTGGCTGTGGCAGCATCCAGTTCATACAGATTGTCGGTTGACAAATTCTCTTTATACGCATTGGTCAAATCTTCTCTCCACGCTTGAACCGAATGTCCGAGCAAGGCAGCGATTTCATGCTTCCCTATTCGCACATTATAGGTGAGTATATTCTCATTCGTATAAGTCGTGCTCAAATAATGATAATCATTCACACTATTTGTTCCCATTGTATTTAGCACATTCCCGTCCGCATCATATACTCGCATATCTTTAGGAACAAAAGTAGAAACATCATTCATGAAGAACTTATAGGCAAGACTGGAACGAAATTTCAAACCTTTCCAAATATCCACTTCTGCAAAAACATTCCCATCGAAATGATAAGAATAATCATCTTTTTTCCCTTGATATAATTCCTCTACCGGATTCTTGAAAACAGTTTGAGAAATAGAAGTACCATCCACATCCCCAGTGTCCATTGGAATATTTCACCGGGACAGTTGGACGCGTGTACCATGTAAGAGCACGCATCAAGCCATCTCCCGTTATATTTTTAACCGGAGCATCCGTCTTTTCTTTACTTCCGGCCAAGTTCAAACCGATTTTGACAATTCCTAACTTTGCATCTACATTGGAACGGAAGTTAAAGCGTTCGTAACCTGTCTCTTTCAAAAATGCCACTCTGGTTGAAATAAGAGGTAGAAATCATATAATGTGTATCTTTTCCTCCTCCACTGACGGAAAGGTGATGCTGATGCATCGCTGCCGTATGAAACAATTCTCTTGCCCAATCTGTATTAGCAAAATGATCGGGATCGGAACCATCTTGAATCTTCTGCAACATTTCAGGAGTATAAAAGTCAGTGCCTTGAGCATCATTATACATTTTCGCCCAGTCATAAGAGCCCACATAATCGGGTAATACGGTTGCCTCTTGAAGAGCAATGCTACCGGAATAAGAAATGGCAGGCTTGGATTCCATTCCTCTTTTGGTCGTTATCAGGATTACTCCGTTTGCCGCACGTACTCCATAGATGGAAGCAGACGCCGCGTCTTTCAATACGGACACATTGTCGATATCACCTGCAGGAATTTGAGCTATCTGAGCAACGGATGCTTCTACTCCATCAATCAAAACCATCGGATCATTATTGCCACTCAAAGTTCCGACACCACGGATACGAATTTCAGGGGTATCTTTACCTGCCTGCGCACCATTATTGGTCAGTACCACACCTGGCAGACGCCCCTGGAGCATATTTGTTGTATTGGCTACAGGCATCGTATTCACATCCTTAAAATTGACAGAAGCAACAGAGCCGGTCAGATTGGCTTTTTTCTGTACTCCATATCCCACAACTACCACTTCTTCTGAGTTGCTCGCTATTTTCTCTTAATATAACCTTCAGCGACGTTTTTGCAGGAGATGCAGTCACTTCTTCCGTTCTATATCCGATAAAGGAAATCTGCAAAAATAGCAGTTGAGGAAACTGAAATTCCAAAATGTCCTTTCACATCAGAGATAGTTCCGTTGGAAGTTCCTTTTTCTGTAATACTCGCACCAATAACAGGCTCACCGCTACTGTCTGTCACAATTCCGGAGACAGTGATCTTTCTTTGTTGCGTTGCAGCACGGGCAACAAGTCCCAATGACAAGTAAATACAAAGCAACAAGATCGAACGAACTACGACTATCGGCACCGAACAAATAGCCTTTTTCAAAAAGTTCTTTAGTTTCATGGCTAATACATTTAAGTTTAACAAAATATTTTTCTGCAATATTAGCGCACATACAGAAAATGGTTGGATTCGAAAAGACAAAGACTAACACAAATCGGACAAAATACCGATTTCACAGTATTCTGTCCGATTTGTATCTATAAAAGGAGAGAAAATTAATGAGTATCCAATAGCATATATTGCTTGGGAGTCATATTAAACTCTGCGACGAAACATCTTGAAAAATAGGAAGCATTGGTATAACCGACCATATACATGACCTCTGAAACGGAGAATTTCTTTTTGAGCCAACAGCACTGCCGCTTTCTTCATCCGGATTTGACGGATATAATCGACGGGACTAGAACCGGTGAGCTGTTTCAACTTCCGATATAACTGCTTACCGTCTATATCCATCAAATCGGAAAGCATCGTCACATTGAATTCCGTATTCTCCATATTTTCTTCAATAACGCTCACCACCTTTGCTAGCAGGATTTCATCATTGGACTGAAAAGACTCCTCAACCACCGGCTTTGAAATGTTCTCTATCCGTATTCTCTGCTCCAGACTATTGCGTCTTTCCTGCAACTGAACCAAACGGAGAGAAAGCTTATCAATATCAAATGGCTTGGGCATAAATATATCAACTCCTGCTTTGATGCTATTCTTCTCGGTTTCAAGATCATCTTTCGCCGTCAGCATTATCGCCGGAATGGAGGCTGTAGGCTGATTGCGATGTAACACCCGGCAAAATTCAAGACCGCCCATTTCCGGCATCATTTCGTCTACAATAATCAAATCGACTGTGTTTTCCCGAACAACGGAAAGTCCTTCTTTTCCATTGAAAGCCTTCAAACAACGATAAGTCTTTGAAAAAGTCTCTATCAGGAAAGATACCATTTCCTGATTGTCATCGATGATTAACAGTACGGGGGAAAGAATTATCTTCTACGATGCCTTCCTGAATATCGCTATGTTCTTGAATGGGAACCCTGTTTTCATCCGACAAAGGGAACTCCACTTTCACCGTAGTGCCGTAGCCTTCTCCCCTGACTATGGACTTCTATTCTTCCACCATGAAGTTCCACAAATTTCTTAACGATATAAAGCCCGATGCCACTGCCGTTCGTATGCTTTTTCGACCGGTCTTGCTTTGGTAAAAACGAATAAAGATGTAGGAGAGGTCTTCTTTCTTGATGCCTATCCCGTTGTCGGATACCACAATCGTATTCCTGTCTCCCTCTTGCCTGATAGCGACATGAATCTCACCACCCGATTCGGGCATATACTTCACTGCATTGAGATAATATTGACAAATATCGACTCTATCTTCAGGACGTCCAGATTCATCCAGATCTCTTTTTTGATTGGAAGCAAAACTTTTAAATATCTTCTTTTCCGCGAATACAGGAGAGAAACTCTCGACTATGTTCTTTAAAAAAGCACAAAGTTCTATATGCGAACGAATAAGCACATTTTCGCTATTATACTCCATCTGCTTGAAATTCAGCACCTGTTGTATCAGAGTGTTCAAACGCAATGAATTCTGATGAATAAGCTCCAGTTTTTGTTTGTTTTCCTGATTTTTCGTCTCACTGATCAGCTTACTCAAAGGGGCGATAATCAGACTAAGCGGTGTCTTCAACTCATGGGATATATTCATGAAGAAATCCATTTTCAAGTTGGATAATTCCAGCGTTTTCTCCTTTTCCATTCGTTCATACCGACGCTTCATCCTCAACTGAATACGCCACAGTATCAACCATGCAATGCACAAAAAATATCAGTATATAAATGGTGTAAGCATACAAGGTTCTGTACCAAGGAGGTAAAATGGTTATTTTAAAGTTTGTGACTGATGAAGCGGTAGAGGTATCGTTCCCGTTACGAACTTTTTATAGTATATCGTCCCGGTTCCAGATTGGGTAGGAAGATGCGGTTTTGAGCTACTTCCAATTTAGTCCATACGTTGTTTGCCCCGTCCAGACAGTAATAAAAAGCTCTGTCTGTTTCCGGCGAATAAGTAAACGAAGAAAATTCGAGTGTCAAATTACTCGTCGAATAATGCAGTTCCACTTCATTCCGATATTTCACACTTTTCCCCTTCATAATCAAGGCCCGGCATCAAACGTCCTTTTTGCTATTCCAGATAGAAGTAATAGTAACCGGAGGCTCCGATGAAACAGTGTTTTGCGCCAACATCGTAGAAAGACAAGCTATTCCATCCTCACCACCCCATAACAAAAGCTGATGTGAATCATCTAAGAAACAAGACAAGTAATAATAGTTGGGAATTGAAATATTTTCTTTCTGCAATGTCTCTCTATTAAGTACTGATATACCTTCCGTATAGGAGAACCACAATTTCTTCTCCTCAACCGTAAATGAATATACATGGCTTCCCTCTGGCAAAGTGCAAACTTTCTCTACATAACCGGAGAATATATGAAGCCTGTAAATGATGCGCTCTGTCGAATACCAAATATAGTCATTGCCATCATAAATCATTTTATCCAGATAAATATCTTTCTTTTCAATGTGATTATTCCGAATATCAATTCTAACTAGGCCTTCTTGTGTATTCACCCAGACAAAGCCGTTTTTATCGACCTCTATTTTATACACTATATTACTCAAAGAAGGGGACGAACCATTTGCATCCGAATAGTTTTTCTCTGCCAGATAGGGAATGGTGTTATCACCGGCAGTCAGTTTATTCTTATTCACAACAAATAATCCTCCCAGATAAGTGGCAATCCACAAACGTCCTTTCTCATCTTCATAAATATCATAAGCCCAATTTGCATTCTTCAGTCGGGTAGCATTAAGGATAGCGTAATGAACAAATCTGCCTGTATTTACATCATATCTGGCAATTCCGCCGTCGGTAGCTATCCAGATATCCTTATCTCTATCTTCATAAATACATCTGATGCGATTGTGAGGAAGAGCGTGTTCGTTGTCTCCCGACCTGAACCAATTAATCTTATATTGTCCTTCTTCTGCACCGGACACTTTGTTCATCAATATAAGTCCGTTTATCCCTCCTAACCAATAATTTTCTTTTGAATCTTTTAAAATTGTGGTAAACTGATTTCCAATTCCATTATCGGTTATTTCTGAAATATGGATAAAATGAAAAGTCGGATGATAAACTGCTAATGAGGATCCCCGATCTGTCCCCAACCACACATTCTTGGCTTTATCTGTAAAAGCACACCAAACAATATTATTACACAGCGATTGTTTGTTTCGGGAATCATGAACAATATGCTCTAATTTATGAGATTCCACTCCATAAATATACAGTCCGTTGTCTGTACCCACTACTAAGTCTTTCTTTCCGTCCAGAGTTAATGTTTTAAATGAATTGGCAGGGAAAGAAGGTATTTTATTAATCTGCCGGGTGTCAGGAATATATTGAAACAAAGCTCCTTCCGTACCTACCCAAAGGCAGTTTTGCCCTTCATCCCATAGTAAAGAGTTAACCATTTCATTTTCGTACTGCTCCGGCAAAGGAAGCCTTTTCTCTTTTTTTTTTATCGGATTATAAAAGCTCAATCCACCATAGGAACCAATATATAATTTAGCTTCTGTAGGAACTAAAGAATAAATAATAGTTTGTTCATCAGATGCTGTTAATGGTACACTCATCAATGAATCTTTTTCAAAATCATAGCAATATAAATCTTTATCGCGCGAACCAATCCATAGCTTTTTATCAAACAGAGCCAAAGAACGTACTGTTCTTATCTTTTTAATTGTGCATTAACTGGTTCATATTGTTCTGTAAACAAATTGAAAAACAAAATTCCCCGACCTGTACCTAAACATAAACGGACTGAATCTATCTGCACTATTGAAAATATATCCTTCGTTTCAGAATCTGCTTCCAACACATAATCCTGTATCCGGTAGCCGTCATAACTAAACAACCCGTTCTTCGTACCTACCCATATCAATCCCGAATTATCCTGAAAAATCGTATTTACCTGATTGGCATCATGAGGTAGAAGTATATTTTTAAAACTCTTATATTGATTTCCATAGCTGAAAGGAAAGGGCTTACTATTAGCTGCACAAACTTCGAAAATAGTACATAATAATAGAAATAAAAAGAATAGTCTATTTATGTAACTCTGCCACCTTAGTGTGTTGTTCGTGATTTTATTCATAATGCTTTGTTTGCACAAATGTATTGTTAATAGAAATAAAAACAAAATTTTAATATCATATATTTCTAATGCATCCTGTTTTTAAAGTATTCATTTACCATTATCTAGAAATTATTGCTACCTTTGATGTGTATAACAGCTAAAGAACCGAATATGTATGACTTGATGCGTAAACTTCCTATTGGAATACAGACCTTTGAGGATATCCGAAGGAAAAATTATTTATATGTGGATAAAACGGCATTGGTATGGCGAATGGCGAATATGGGAAAGCCATATTTCCTAAGCAGACCACGCCGTTTTGGCAAAAGTTTGTTGTTATCTACATTTGAATCCTATTTTTAGGCAAAAAAGAATTGTTTGAAGGCCTTGCCATTGAGAAAATGGAAACTGAATGGAAGGAATATCCGGTTTTACATATTGATTTGAACGCAGAAAAATATGATAAACCGGAGAAGTTAAATGAAATTCTTAGTAATCATCTGACTCAATGGGAACTTAAATACGGGAAAGGGATTGACGAGAGAACCCTTTCTTCACGATTCGGGGGTGTTATTCGCCGGGCATGCGAACAAACAGGTCAACAAGTAGTGGTATTGGTGGATGAGTATGATAAGCCGCTTTTTGCAAGCTATCAACAATTTGGAACTTCTCGACGATTACCGCCAGACATTGAAAGCCTTCTACGGAGTGCTAAAAAGTGCCGACCGCTATCTGCGATTTGTATTTCTTACCGGAGTGACAAAATTCTCACAAGTCAGTGTATTCAGTGATTTGAATCAATTGAACGACATCAACATGAAGCCTCCGTATGCTACGGTCTGCGGCATTACTCGGCAAGAATTAGTTGATACTTTCACACCTGAACTCAAAAAAAACCTGTCGGAAGCAAACCAACTGACTTTTGAAGAGACACTTCAAAAAATGGCTGCCACCTATGATGGTTATCATTTCTGCGAATTTGCCGAAGGAGTATTCAATCCCTTCAGCGTACTCAATTCTTTCGACGGATGCAAATTCGATAGTTACTGGTTTCAGACAGGCACTCCTACATTTTTAGTTGAACTGCTGCAAAAAAGCGAATACGACCTCCGTACTTTATTAAGCGGAATTGAAGTACCGGTTTCTTCTTTTGCAGAATATAAAATGGATGTTAATAATCCTATTCCGCTGATTTATCAAAGTGGATATTTGACGATTAAAGACTACGACAGAGAATTCCAAAATTATCTATTAGATTTTCCAAACGATGAAGTCCGCTATGGGTTCATGAACTTTCTTGTACCGTTTTATACTCCAATGAAGAACAATGACCAAGGATTTTATATTGGAAAATTCATCCAAGAACTCCGAACTGGTGATTATGAAGCTTTCCTCACCCGTCTCGAAGCCTTCTTCGCAGGTATTCCCTATGAGTTGAACGACCAAACCGTACGTCATTATCAAGTTATCTTCTATTTGGTATTCAAACTAATGGGGCAATTTACAGAAGCCGAAGTCCGCAGTTCGCGTGGGCGTGCCGACGCTGTGGTTAAAACTCCTAAATACATCTATGTATTTGAATTCAAGCTGAATGGAACTGCCGAAGAGGCACTTAAACAAATTGATGAGAAAGGTTATCTAATTCCTTATAAAACAGACCACAGAGAGATAGTAAAAGCAGGTGTAGAGTTTAGTGCTGAAAGCCGGAATTTAAGTCGCTGGCTGGTAGAAATCAATCAATAAATATAAAGCCATTCCGGGAAGAAAAAAGCAATCATTACTTACTTCCCGGAATGGTGACTAATACCTTGAAAACAAAGACTTATATTCTAACCTAATGTACTCACTTTAATCCACTTCTTTTGATTTTGCATTCCAAACGAACAAGGCAAACAACACTGAAAGTAGAGCTGAACCAATCCAAAACCAATTGATATACGTGAAATCATAAACGTCAACGCCATTCTGAACCGTCTTTTGACCTTCTATTAATATACCGCTCATCACGTCTTGCAATCCGGCACCGATATAACTGGCAATACCGACTACTCCCAATGCAGCACCCGACGCATTACGGGGAGCAATATCCACTGCCATCAAACCACCCAGAAAACAGATTAGTACTCCGATTCCTAAACCGAAAAGAACCATAGCCAATACATCTATCCAAAAATGTACGCCCGGAACCAAGAGAAACAGACAAAGTGCTATTACATTCATCAACCCAAATACTAAAGCTGGAATATTACGACTGCCGGAAAACATTTTATCGGAAATGATACCGGAAAATACTGTGCCAATGATTCCACAAATGGAACTGATAGATATGATGAAACTTGCATCCAATGTAGAGTATCCCTTTTGAGCTTCCAGATAGAAAACACCCCAACTGTTCACAGCATAACGACTGATATACATAAATGCGCTGGACAGAGCCAAAATCCAAATTGCAGGATTCTTCAAGACAGCCTTTTGTGCTTTGTTGAAATCTTCCGTTTGTTTGCCGGATGAAGACCGGGAATCCTCAAAGGAAGATTTTTTATTCAACAAGAATCCCTGACTTTGTGGTGTGTCACGCATAAAGACAAGCATCATAAAGAAACCTAATATCCCAATAATGCCAGCTCCAATCATCCCGTACCTCCATCCCATCCAACTGACTAATAAGGCTATGGAAATAAAGGTTAATGCTTCACCCAAATTATGACTAGCAGACCAAAAGCCGTAAAAAGTTCCCCGTTCTTTTACTACTGTACCACCGAGTGAGCGAAACCACTCCGGACGCTGCTCCCATTGACTGAAACCAACCATTCAGTCCCCAAAGTATGGTAAATGCATAAAACGAATTGGTGAAACCCAAACATAGGTTTATCAAAGCGGAACACAATAATCCGGTAGACATAAAATGCCGAACATTACTACGGTCAGCAAGAAAACCATTCGTCAACTTACCCACTGCATACACAAAAAACAGACAGGAACCGATGATTCCTAATTGCGTTTCGGAAAATACTCCCTCCTCTACAATTGGCTTGCGCACTACATTCATGCTAAGACGACAAACATAGTAAATGCCATATCCGGTAGTAGCCGACAAAAATGTAGCCCAACGGATGCGCTTAAAGCGGGAAGAATCTTCTGAATCAGTCTCTCCCCCGGCTAGCGGGGGAAGAGATTTTATAAAAATCAATATTTTAAATGACATAACCGAAGTTTACATATTAATGAAAGGCGTCTATCTTATGCTCATTACGTTTCTTACGGGCTTGCAAGTATTCCAGTAAATAAGCGGTACGATCAGTCTGGATAATCGTTGCTCCAAGTTTATCTATCGAATATCCATATCCTTCATCCGGGTTTTCCAATGATTTGTCGTCATCATGTCCGCCTGCCATCGTATCCCAAAGGGTATTATACCAGATTTTACTTTTTCCTTCCAGCTTCGTCCTCACTTGTTTGGGGAGTTGACAAGTATCCGATTCGAACAACAATTCGAAGGCTACCGGATGAAGTTCTTTCATGAAATCATCTATTTGCTGCATAGCTCCCGGTCGATCCAAATGTACGATTGGCATATATATGATCCGGTCTAAATATTTTCCCAAATCCTTTTTTCACTTCTGCAACAGGCTTTGACCCCTTCATGATGATCTGTTCAACGGTTCCGGTTTTCTCCAGAATGGGGAAAATCTCATCGAATATCGGATAAGCCTTATCCAAATTTACCATAACGCGCCCTTTGGCTGTCAATAATGCTTCCTCTAATGTAGGCACACGATGTTTGGTTCTCAAAGCAGCGCCATTCTTCAGACGGAGTGTCCGGATAGAATCCAGTGTCCACTCGGCAACCTTACCTTTTCCGGTGGTCGTTCTATCCAAGGTCTTATCATGCATAAGGATCAACTGTCCGTCTTTGGTTTTCTGAACGTCCAGCTCCACGGCGCCGGCTCCCAACCGGATAGAACTCTCTATTGCTGCCAGCGAATTTTCAGGTGCAAAGCGCCAATCCGCCCGGTGGGCGACTACGGTTACTTCTTTATTATCAGGATTCGTAATCTTTGCGTAAATTGCCTTCACCGGTTCATCTGCAAACAAGCGGAAAGGAAACAGCAAAATAATTCCTATTATCAGGTAGTTTTTCATATTCATTTTTATCATCTATACTTTGGGGGATTATCTATACTTTTGGATTTTAAATACTTGGCAGCTAATTCGGCATAATCAGTCTGTACGACATTAATACGTTTGTTTATCATGCCTACCAGCCCCGAATAGTTGTCCGACAACATGTTCGTATCATTCGCTCCTACGATATTGGAGAATAAAAAGCCAACCTTTGGATTTAATGTCTTCCGTCATCGCTCCCGCAAGAGCATCCGAAGTGGAAAGTTGCATCATCTGCACATTGTCCGTGTAAGATGAAGCAAAATAGGTAATATCATCTGAAGCTTTTTGCCATCGGATGCAGTAACAGAGCGCTGTTCGCCGCTTTCAAATCGTATGCATAATTACGGTTGTTTGAAACATAAAGCAGGACTTCGTTTTCCATGTCGAGTTTTTTAAGTAATGCCACCATTGTCGCTACGGCAACGTTTTTGTTGACTATATCCAAGTTAAAATAAACCTTTCCTTTGCCTTTCTTCAATGCGTCCTCTAAAGTGGGGATTCGTTCGTTTGTCAGATTCCCTGCTGCATCTTTAAGATAGAGCTGCTGTAATTGCTGATAAGAATAATCTCCTACCGCACCGCTTCCGTTAGTGGTTCTGTCGATCGTATTATCGTGCATCAGCACCAATATTCCGTCAGAGGTGGGACGTGCATCAAGTTCGATCATTTCTACTCCTGCATTGATTGCATACTCTATGGAAGTTAATGAATTCTCCGGTATGCCATCGGCTATACCTTTCTGCGTGTTCGCCCGATGGGCACAAAGCCAGACCTTATAGGAACTATCATCAAATAAATTCTTTAAATCGGTCTTCAGATTTCCTGTAATAGGCAATTGTCCGCCCGGTTCGCCTCCCGGATTTCTCCCGAGCCTCCCAACTGTGCACTGGTGTGACGGCTGTCTTTCCCTTTCATCGGCCATGCCGAAGCTGCACATCCGGTTATGCCTTCATCTTCCAAAGCTACCAGGACACTCTTCGACGGATCTACCGTGTGAGTAACGCCAATATAGATCGTTCCATCCGGTCCGATTGTAGGCGAACTCCAGATTTTTCCGATACCCGCTTCCCAGTTATCTTTTAAAGGAGAATCGCTCTCGCTAATCAGTGCAGCCAAGTCTTTTTCAAGATTAGCTGTTCTTCCGAGGATTCGGGTTTAATGATATAATAATTACCGGATTTCGTTCCAAAATGAATATTTCCGGCCTGATCGATTGCCGCACATCCACTGACGTCTTCCGGCACACCGTAATGCCATTGAACAACTCCATTAGGAGATAATGCAACGATTCCTCCTTTGGCTTCACCCGGAGCACGTTTTACCGTTACAATGATACTTCCGTCCAAGCCTATCACAACACCCCCTTGGTCTAGTGTTCCTACATTTCCTAACGAAGTACGCCATTTCTCAACCCCGTCGCTTCCAATAGCAAACGCACTGCTTCCTATACTCGGGAAGGTGGCAATTCCGTATATAGTGCCGGCTGCATCCACAGCTACGGAAGCATTCATGTTTTCTGAAGGCTTATCATTTCCCGAACTATATATTTGCCATGCCCACATCACATTACCACCTGTATTCAGCGCAGACGCAGACGCGCCGAATAAGCCGTTCTTTCCACCAGCCCAAATCAATGTGTTGTTCGCCAATGCTATTCCGGCAGATACCCCCCGACGGACCTCCGGAATTGTTTGCGTTTGCCACATAACCTACTCTGTAACCGGTATTCTTATCGACAGCAAGCACAGATCCCGTAGAGCCGCCATTACCCATATAGATATGATTCTCTCCAATCGCACAAGTCAGATAATTAAGACGAGGCGTAGAAGCCTGTCCTTTATTCCAAAATCCTTTTTCAGCATCTCCGGCAACTACCCATTTCTTTGTTCCATCAGGATTGATGGCATATACGCGCCCTACTTTGCCACTTGTGTCGCCTGTTCCTACATACACAGTACCATCCGTATCAATACTTGGAGTGGTATGCGTATTACCGGATGGAGAATCACCGTCAGCCGATGTCCATAAGTCGAACTCCCACAATTGCTCACCGGTAGCGGCCGAGAATTTCCGCAAATAATGGTCATTGGAAGTCATATATACATTATTATCATCACTGATTGCCGGAGCCGTAGAACGAATTTCGCCCAATACGTGGGCACCTACCCATTTCAGTTTCACATTGCCGACTTCGGGCAGAGGTTCAGCTTCAATCGTCAATAATTTATGAGCCATCGCATAATTTCCTTTGCTGTCTTTCACGTGCAAAGTCACTGTATATGCCCCATTCGTTTCGTAAGTCACTTTAGGAGCAACTTCTGTTGAAGTCTCTCCATTCCCTAAATCCCATTGGCAGGTATAATTACCTTCTCCGCCTACTGTCTCATTCGTGATACTGACTTCTTCGCCTACATAGTAGGTTGTCTTGTCAAAAGTAAATTTAGCTGTCAGCGCATTTTCCTTCCAATCATCCGAGCATGCTGAAAGTAGCAGCAAGCAGATAAAAAACGTTGTTACTATTTTTATATTCTTCATACTTTGTTCTTTCTAAGATAATTAATAGCCTTCATTTTGAGGGTAATTTTCCTCTCCCGCCAAATCGCGTTCCGACTGGGGAACAGGATAATACATCAGGTAGTTTCTACCGTTCAAGGGGAAGAAAACAAGTCCAAACGGTTGGTTCGCTTCAAATCATACCATCGTTGACCTTCTGCATACAACTCGCGGTGACGCTCATCAAGTATTTGATTCTGAAACTCTATATCAGTCATATTCGAAGGCAACAAGACGGTTGCATAACGTTTGTTCATAAATTCTTTTAATGTGCTTAACCCATTGACTGCTCCCAATGCTTCCGCTTTAATCAGATACATTTCCGCCACACGGGTAACCACAATCGGGATTTGTGACGGTTGTTCATTGGTAACAAACTGACCGGTACTTCCATTCGGGAATTTAATAATACGACTATTATCTGAACCAAATACTGCCTTTGCCCGTATATCCTTTGACTTTACGGCGGTATCATCATAAAGATGGCTGTAACATTCGGTAGAAGGAGAGTAATCCCAAGTCGGATCAATGTCATTGACCGTTTGGTAAAATAACAGCAAACTTGTACTACGCTTGTTGGCTAACGCAAAGACCAGTTCTTTGCTACTGCTATTAGAGACAAACGCCTGAGCATACTCAACTGATGTAGTACTCAATGCGAAATTTGACTTTGTAATCACTTTGTCGGCATAAGCTGCCGCATTTGTATAGTCTTTCAAGGACAAACATACTTTGGCGTGAAGCGCATCACAAGCACTAAGAGACACATAAAAACGATCGGTGAAATCAGACAGTAATCCTTCCGCTTTAGCCAAGTCTTCTTTTTATAAAACTCCACACTTCGGTTTCGGGGGAAATGGGAACGACGTCGTAAGTGCGCTTACGCAAGATAGGAACTCCTCCCCAGCGAGTGACCAGATGATAATAAATCAAAGCTCTGAAGTAGTATCCGGTCCCTCCTGTCTGCTTCACAACCTGACTCTCTTTATTAGATGACGCTTCGTATGTTTCGACCAAGAAATTAACTTGCTTCAAGGCTGTGAAACATTTTTGCCACTGGCTCAAAACTTCTTTAGAACTAGGAGCCATCAACATGGGGTCGTTCATGGAAAATCCGGGACCTGCCTTGAAATTCTCGCCTTTTACATCACCATCCATATAAAATTTGAATACCAGTTCTTCCATTTCGGCATACACGCCATTCAATAACTTTTCCAAATCGGATTCGCTCAACATATCTTGAGGTATCTGATCTTTAGGTCGCATATCGTCCAGTATACCTGAACAACCCGTCATCCCAAAAGGCAAATGCTACATAGCAAATAGTTGATTATAGTATAGTATCGTTTCATACATCTATATTTTTAAAAGTTTAGATTCAGACCAAAAATAAATGTTCGCAATACAGGTTGCAACCCGAAGTCAACTCCATAATTTGAGTCTCCCGGGCTACCGGAAAATGATGTTTCGGGATCATAACCGGAATACTTGGTGAGAGTGAGTAGATTATCAGCCGAAACGTAGACTCTTAATGAGTTCACGCGGAGTTTCTTAACGACTGATTCCGGCAAAGTGTAACCCAAAGTCACAGTTTTCAGTTTAAAATAGGAAGCATCTTCCAAATAACGTGTTGAGGTTTGCACGTTATAGTCATAATCATACCCGGTATGTACTCCTATTCTTACAGGACGAGGAATCGTGTTGCTTGTGCCCTCTCCACGCCAGTATCCGTTAGCCACTTCTTTGCTGACATTAAAGTATTGCTCGACAGATTCGCCACGGTCGTTTACTTTTACATTGGATAGCGCCAATCCTAAATGGTCAGTACCTTCGGAACCGTTCACTCCCCGCCATGCCGACATCACTTTACCACCTACCGAAAATTGTCCGAACAATGACAAATCGAAACCTTTGTAAGAGAAGTTGGAAGTAATACCACCGTAAAAATCAGGAATGGCTTTTCCTACATTCATTCGGTCGGCGTCAGATATATCTCCGTCTTCATTATAATCGAAATATTTCACGTCACCGGCACGGACTCCTTTCGCATACAGTTTCGCAGGCACTTCGTCGTCACGCTGGTAGATACCTTCCATCTTTAGCATATAGAATGTACTGATAGGCTGTCCGTTAATCAACGCATGCATCGAACCTCCTAAAAGGTTACTACCGCTGCTGGGAACAATATACATATCATTTCCTTCGATGAGGGAAAGCAGCTTGTTCTTTACAAAAGAAATGTTACCACCCAAATCCCATTTAAACTTTCCGGTGAAGATTTTACCATTCAAAAGCCAACTCAAGTCCTTTATTCTCTAATGAGCCGATATTGGACTGTAATGTGGTATATCCGGTGGTTGCATTGACTGGTTTCTTAAACAGCAGGTCGGTAGTCTTTTGATAGAACATATCTATGTTTAAAGTCAGGCGAGACTGAAACATTTCTATATCAAATCCGATATTAAACTGGCTGGCTTTCTCCCAAGTCAAAGCACGGGCATCCTGCGAAATCTGGAATCCGGCAGAACCGTTGTAAGAAGCACCGCCCGCACTAATCAGTGATAACGGAGCATAATTACTCACTCCTGCCATGCTACCTGTCATACCCCAGCTTAATCTTAACTTTGCATCATTGACGTATTTGTTTTTGGAAAAAATTCCTCATTGGAGGCACGCCACGCAAAGAAGCAGAAGGGAAATAACCATATCTCTTGTTCTTCGCAAAGCGGGAAGAACCATCACTACGCAAAGAAGCATTCAGTATGTATTTATTGTCCCAATTCAAAGCGATTCGTCCGAAATAAGATTCTAAGGCATAAGAGGTATAACTAATATTTCCGGCGTAAATATTAGGACCTGCATTGATTAAATCAAAGTTGGAGGAAGGAAATGCGCCGTTAGCATAGTTATCACTCTTTGCCCCGAATTGTTCATAAGTGTATTTCTCAAACGAATGTCCCAACATGACGGAGTAGATTAGTTTATTCCATTCATTGTTGTAAGAGAATATATTATCTATCACATAGCGGAAACTCTGGTCTTTTTGTTCGGCTAATGCTCCCCAACCACTACTATTTTTACGGGCATCATGCTTGTCCGACAATTTTTTAGATGTGTTGTCCAAAATACCATATACGCTTACTGTCGGTGTGTACTTAAATGCTTTGAAAGGAGTTACGTCTATACTGAACACACCAGACAGTTGATATTTCTTAGCTACCCAGTCTTCTTCATTAATCAGCATCACCGGATTGTGGCGCAAAATATCTGTCCCGTTCACTTTATAAGATGTTCCGTCTTCTTTATAAGGTGAATACCAGGGCTGCTCCTCACGAGCTGTACGAAGTACTTTCAAGCTGGTACTCGTTTCTTCCAATAAGTCTGAACGGCTGGCCGAACCTGCCAGATTCATATTCAGCTTGAACAGGTTGTTTATTTTATGTGTGAATTTGGCACGCATATTATACTGGTCATAGCTGCTCTTATTCAAATATCCTTCTTGAGTATTAGCGCCTAAAGAAGCAAAGAAGGTGGTCTTTTCATTTGCACCGGAAATGCTGATAGAGCCGGTACCTGTTTTCGAGTTTTTTCTTGATATTTCTTTCACCCAATTGGTTTCCTGAATTTGAGAAGGAACATACAATTGAAGGTTAGCTCCCATTTGCACATTGTAATTATCAATAGCGGCTTGCATCGTATTCATATATTCCATCGAATTGGCCATTTCAATGTCGCTAGCCAGATAAGCGAATCCGTAACGACCGGACACCTCTATCTTCGTCTTACCTTGCTGACCTGATTTGGTCGTTATCAACACAACTCCGGCATTGGCACGCGAACCATAGATAGCGGCCGCAGACGCATCTTTCAAAACTTCCATGCTCTCAATGTCATTCGGATTCAGGTTGGGATATTTTTCGCTGGGGATACCATCGACCACATAAAGCGGCGAGCTTCCCCACTAACGGAACCGATACCACGAACAGTGACATTCGGTGCTTCTCCCGGAGTTCCTGATGCAGAGGAGATATTCACACCCGCTACACGTCCTTGCAGCATTTTAATCGGATTATAGTCATTACCCTGATCTATATTTTCCATCTTTACTTTACTGATAGAAGTAGTGACTAGCTTTTTGTGACTGGACTCCGTAGCCGACAACAACGACCTCGTCTATCATTTTACTGTCTTCCTGAAGTACAACTTTTTACGAATGTCTGCCCTGCGGCAGAAAGGTCAACTGTTTTATAACCGATATAAGAGACGGTCAATATTCCCTTTTCCGGTACGTCTGCTAATGTGAACTTTCCATCAAAATCTGTAATCGTTCCGTGCGACTCACCTTTTATCACAATACTGGCACCAATGACTGGCTCGCCTTTTTCATCGACAACAGTACCTGTTATTTTTTTAGTTATCGATTTGTCCTGGGCTTTGCGAATCAATACAATCACATTGTCTTGTTCTTTCTTATACGCTAAGTCCATTCCTCCTAAAAGTTGTTGCATGGTTTGTTCAATCGTTGCATCTTTCACATTTAACGATACTTTTCGGTTTAACTCCGGAAGACTCTCATTGTAGAAGAATTTGTAATTGCTTACTTGCTCGATTTTCTTTAAAGAGGCTCTCAAAGAGATGTCTTTCACATTCACCGTTATTTGGGAATAAGCGGTGAAAGAGACGCTTAAAAACAATAGCAGACAGATAGCCCGCAGTGTTTTCCAGTTCTTACTTCTCCCTGTATTTGCTTGAGGGAGCTTTTCAAAGGTTGTTTTGTGCTTCATATATCAAAACTTTTTAAGTTGTTTGATAGGTATACAGACTGCTATACTCGCTCGTCCAATCGCCTATCAGACTTTAACTCTCGTTAACTTATTCAATTCAGAGAACAAAAAAAACCATTCCTAAGTAGTGGGCTTCAGGAATGGCTCTATTCTATATTTTTTCTACTATTTCTCTTTCAAAACAATCACCGAACCGTCCATTTCATAATAGAAAGGTGAAGTAAGCATCAGGATATTCAGCGCATTCTGTATGCCGCCTCCCGGAATGGTTCCGGTGAAATATTCATTAGGTAGTTTATTGGAGTCGAAACGAATCTCTACGTCATAGATGCGTGAAAGGGTTTTCATTATATTTTCCAAAGATTCTTTCTCAAAATAAATATTTCCTTTTGTCCATTCAATATAGTCACTCGGGTGTACTTGAGTGGCTGTTATCTTATGAGTGGCTTTATTATATTCTATTTTGTCGCCGGGCTTCATGATATGCGACATTTTCTGCGCATAAACCCCTACTTTTCCTTCCAAAAGAACGACCGTCACGTCTTTGGCATCTTCATAGGCAGATACATTAAAAGAAGTACCGAGTACTTTCACTTCCAAATCACCGACCTGCACTATAAAGGCATGTTTTTCATCATGAGCTACTTTGAAATAGGCTTCACCATTCAGTTGCACACGACGCACATTTTTCTCCGAAGTTATTCAGATAGCTTAATTGTGAAGCAGAATTGAGAACGACATTCGTTCCGTCCGGCAATTCGATGGTTGCTTTATCTCCTTTATCAGCTTTTACTATAAAGGGTGCTCCCACTGTTTGGGAAGAATCTATAAGATAGTAGGTGAAGAAGGCAATACAAATGGGTAAAACGATGGCGGCAGCCCATTTCCAAGGATTCATACGAATAGTTCTTGAGTTCTCTTTTCCCTGTGTCTCTTCTTTTCCCTGCGTCTGTTCTTTGATTCGGGCAAATAGTTTGTCACGCAGTACCGGATTAATGCCGGCATCCGATTTGGAAAATTCTTCTTCCCACCAGTTCTGTAAATGGCGGTCGTTCTTTATCCAATCGGAGAGCTCTTTTATTTCAGCATCCGTTATATTTCCATCGAAATACTTTTCAATCAGTTCTTTATAATATATCTTATCCATCTTCTTTCCTGCTTATTTACAAGTATACATTTTCATCCTATCTACTATCCAAAAACGTGTATTACAATTACATTTCATTAACAAAAAAGGCGATCAGAAACGCAATTACCTTATCGTAATGCTTCATCAACTGCTCACGCATAAACTTCACCGCCAAAGATAATTGTGTGGCGACTGTACTTTCAGAAATTCCCATCATTTCAGCGATTTCCTTATTCGTATAGTTCTGACGCTTACTTAAGATAAAGACTTTCTTTCGCTGTGCCGGCAATTCTTCCGCTAATGAGTCGATATAGTCGTTCAAGAAATGAAGATCAATATTCTCTTCTGTTTGCGAATCACGATCCACACTGCTTTTCAGCAGATATTCATTGTAAACATATTCAACGGTCTGACGTTGGTACATGTTCATCAGTAAATTTTTGGCTATCGTACAAAGAAAAAAATAAATGAAGCGTTGGTATCGACTTTCTCACGTACTTCCCATATACGGATAAAAGTGGATTGCACCACTTCTTCAGCCATATATTGATTGCCGGAAGAAAGCCGCATAATGAAATTGTACAGTTTACCGCTGTACATATTATACAATCTTTCAAATGCTTGAAAAGAACCGCCTTTTAAATCGATTAATAAATGTTTTTCATCTGTAAAATTCACCATAGCTTAGAATTTTGCAACAAAGGTATGCAACCATAGACCATTAACAGGTGACAATATTATTAATATTTTCTCAATTATCCGATTTTTATGAAGAAAAAGATACTAATATCAGGATAGTGACGCCATCCGGTGAAGATAGTGACGCTATCTAATCAGGATAGTGACGCTATCTTGAACGGATACCGTCACTATGTTCAGTAAGGTAATTCGCATTAATAAGTCAAACGGATACCAGCCTGTATATTGAAGTTAAACGGATTCTCTTTACGTATGGTCTGTATATCCGAACCATCATCAAAATAATAAGCAACACCGGGTTCTACATAGATACCCAGACGTTTCGTTGCGTTCACCTGTGCACCTACCGCACCGGATACCGAGAATTGCAGAGGTTTCACCGTTTCTTTCTCGGAACCGAGCTTTCCATAGACACATTTCTCCACCATACCTCCACCGGAGACGTAGAGAGTGACGAGTTTTTTATCAAGGAAATTCCAGTTAGCACGCAGCGGAATACCGACATAATGAAGTTTTTGTTCTATCTGCTGATCTTCACCCGCCAGTTTCGCATCCGAAGAAAGCAATGTGTAAGTCAATCCTGTTTCGACAGAGAACCCTTTCGCCAGTCCTTTACGGACAGATAATCCGAAAGAAATAGGTTGATGGTGCTTAATGTCGACCACTTGTTTTGCCTGACGCAAATAAGGCACTCCATCTTCAAAAACCAATGTCTGATCGTTAGGTATCTCCATCAGACCGTTGGAAACAGAAAGCATACTCACACGAGACATATAAGCATGAGAGCCGGCACCGACTTCTGTGGATGCTCCGCCCGAATTTCCGACCGAGAGTCCCATGGACCATGTTCCTTTTTGAGATGCTCTTTTTCTGCCGGAATATGCAGCTTGTCTCTGCCGGAAGGGCGACGCGGCCTGTTGTTCGGCCGTTCGGTGTCCTGTGACTGTGTAGCCTGACCCACATTTTCACTGTCAACCTGCCTTGCTTCATTTTTTTCGTCTGTTCCGTCTCACCTTTGAGCATCTGGTCTTCCTCAATCACAGGATTATTTTCATTCCCTGTTACAGGTTCGTTGTTATTTTCTATTGCAGATTGGCCTGCATTTGTTTTCTGTTCTGTAAGATTCTTATCAATTTTCGCCAAACGGTCTTCACGAGCCACTGGTCGCAAGACGGGTTCTACGGAAGTGCCCTGCACATCCGGTTGTTGCACACCCGGCAACGCATCGGGTGTAGATGCCAATGCCGGAGTCTTTATATGACGTATTTCATCCGCGGCCGGTGTCCCCAGAAAATATAGACTTACCGACGAAACGACGGCTAACAATATAACAGCTGCAGCAGCCATCATCCATTTACGATAAGGATATATCTTCCTCTCCACAGGAGGCATAAGTTCTTTTTCCAGTTGTTCCCAACCGGAAGCAGGCACCGGCTCGGAATAATCCGCGAGCTTCTCCTTCAACTTATTCATCCACAATTCTTTCTCTTCCATCTCTATCTATCCATTATGCATTATCCATTCTTTTACTCTCTTAGCCAATACACTCTTCGCACGAAATAGTTGCGAAGCCGAAGATTTTCATTAATACCTAATTCCTGTGCGATTTCTTTATGCGATTTGTCTTCGAATGTATAAAGGTTAAACACTGTACGATATCCGGCAGGTAGTTCTTCTATAAACTGCATCAACACTTTCTGTGGAATAGCTTCTACATCAGAAGCATCCGGTTCTTCATATTCTTCAGGCAACTCTTCTAATGGTGCCGACTGATTGATTACATCATTTTTCCGGAGATATTGCAAAGCTGTGTTGACCATCACCCTTTCCATCCAGGCCCGCAGGGAGCCTTCACCCCTCCAGGTGAACTTGTCGAAGGAATCGAATATCTTTAAAAAACCGTCGTGAAGCAGATCCTGGGCTGTATCACGGTCGCCGGTATAACGAAGACAGATGCCAAGCATACGTCCCGCATACTGCTCATACAGTTCTTTGCGAGCTTGGTTATTGCCTAGCCTGCATTGTTCCGACAACTCTAATTCTTCCATTCTCTTATACACGTGTTTAACTTATAAATGCAGCAAAGATAGAAATACTGCATAGAGAGAACAACTCTTTTATCACTTTTGTTTCTTTAACAGATTCAAATGCAATATTTTCTATCCCATTGCATTTTCACAATACAAAGGAACCATTTTATATAATCTAAAACTTAAATAAGTATATGAAGAAATTTAAATTCATTGCCTTTATCTTTGCTATTATGACTACAATGCCGATTCTCCAGTCATGTTTGGACGACGATGACAACCCGTCCGATCTTCTGGTTGTCAGTACCATCAATATGATTAGCCAGGATAGCAAAGGAATTTTATTTCACTTTGGATGACGGGAAAAAGATGTATCCCAGCAATGCGCAAGGATGGAGTAATAAAGATTGGGTGGAAGGACAACGAGCTTTTGTGATATTCAACGAGCTGGAAGAGCCTGTAAATGGATACGACCTTAATATTCAGGTGAGAGGTATCAATCCAATCTTAACTAAAGACATCATCACGATGGGTGAAGATGACAACGATGAAGAAAAAAGTCGGAGATGACAAGATCAACACGACTTATATGTGGATCAACAAGGATAATAAATATCTAACGATTGAATTCCAATATTATGGAACGCATAGTGAAGATAAAAAACATTTCCTGAATCTCGTAATCAACGACAAAAGAAGAGTCTGCTCCCACTGCTGACGAAGACAGTGCGGAGGACGAATATATCAATCTGGAATTCCGCCATAACAGTGAAGGTGATTATCCTCAAAGCCTGGGCGAAGGATATGTATCTTTCAAACTGGATAAGATTAAAGACCGGATGGAAGGGAAAAAAGGATTAAGGATCCGTGTCAACACTTTATATGGCGGACCGAAAACTTATGAAGTAAAAGTTTCCCTAAGATTATAAATCTAATGTAAACGTGCAAAACACACTCTTTTTTAATATAATATATTAATTACGCAAAAAGAGGGCGGTAGTTGTGAAACTGCCGCCCTTTTATCTTCTCCTTTATATAAAGAAGTTATTCTTATAAAAGATTTATTTCTTTTCTTCCTTATCTCCCAGATAATTCCAAACTACCGCACTCAACGCAGCTCCTACAAATGGAGCAATGATGAACAGCCACAACTGCGACAATGCTTCTCCTCCCTGGAATAATGCCGGAGCAATACTACGTGCCGGGTTTACAGAAGTCCCTGTGATAGGAATACATACAATATGTACCAATACAAGAGTCAAACCGATGGCAAGTCCTGCCAGATTGCCTGCTCCCTTCTTCGAGTCGGTAGAGCCGAGCACCACTAATACAAAAATGAAAGTAAATACTGCTTCCGCAATGAATGCCTGCAACATTTCTCCATCGCCAAAACCATTGGAACCTGTAGCCGTAGGTCCGTCATGAGCACCGGTAGACACCAAAGCAAAAAAGAATAGCCGAGCCGATAATAGCTCCGATTACCTGGAAAATCATATACATTCCTGCATCTTTTCCGTTCATACGCCCAGTAAGGAACACTCCCAATGTGATGGCAGGATTAATGTGACATCCCGAAATTCCTCCGATAGCATACGCCATCGCTACCACTGAAAGACCGAATGCCAAAGCTACGCCGACCGTTCCCACGCCAGCACCTACTGTACCTGTTACACTACCGGCAAAAACAGCACTTCCGCATCCCATAAGAACGAGTACCATCGTTCCAATCATTTCTGCAATGTACTTTTTCATAACTATAAATAATGGTTAATGCATCAAATATAGAGAATTAACCCAAGAAAACAAAGCCTACGTGCCTAAATTATTATTGCTTTCGCAACATTTTTGAATAAAAGACTAGCAAATAAAAAATGAAGAAAGGACTTTTTTACGCCATATTAGCCTCTACCTTATGGGCCATCGTAAACTCTCTTATCAAGCAAGGATTGAGCAATGACGTCACTCCGATGAATTTCTCCGAAACCCGCTTTGCCACTGTTGGAGTTATTCTTTTCGCTTATACCCGGTACAAGGGTATATGACAGGAATCATCTCAACCTCTATTATTATAGCAAACACTGTATGGACTGCAAAGTAAGCATTTCTTTGGGGACTGCAGCTTTTATTTCCTCTTTTCAGAACACATAGCAGGCTGTGACGAATAAAATCTCTATTTGTCGCCAACACCACTTGCCGCGTCGGTCGGGGATAGCAAACGGACGTACTAATTGTCGCTGTTCTTCCGTCAATTGAGCCATTGCCAGTTCGGGGATAAACGTGATTCCTTTTCCGCTTTCCACCATCCGCATGAAGGTTTCCATACTACCCAGGCGATAAGCCATCTGACTAACCTTCACCGCTTCCATCTGACAGAAACGGACAAGTTGGTCACGAAAGCAATGTCCCTCATCCAACAGCCAAAGCCGTTCACCGGTTATATCGGAGGTGCGGATAACATCATGTTTGAACGAGGGTTCTTTCCGTGATACATAAGCATAAAATTGCTCATAGAAGAGAGTTTCTTCCGTCAAGAATGTGTCTTCTAATTTACTGGCAATAATCCCTGCATCCAAATCGCCGGCATGCAGAGCCTGCTGAATATCCTGGGTTTTCATTTCCGTGACACGAATATCCAGTTCGGGATATTTCTCCATCAGTTGAGGGAAAAACGGGGTAGCAAATAAGGAGCGATAGTGGGTAATACTCCCAAACGGAATACACCTGATAATGATTGCTTATCTTCACTGATGATTTCTTTTACTTGAGCTGCCTGCGCCAGAATCACACGAGCCTGGTCTATCACTTTCTGCCCGATGGGTGTCGGGCAGACGGGTTGCACTGTCCTATCGAATAACTTTTACTCCCAATTCATCTTCCAGCTTCTGAATCATGGCACTCAAAGTAGGTTGCGTCACACGGCAATATTCGGCTGCCCGTGCGAAATGCCTGAACTGGTCTACGGCTAGTATATATTCTAATTGTTGTATCGTCATCTATCAAATCATATTAAGTTATAGATTTCATCTATGCAAAGATAGAAATTTTCAGTTTGACAGCAAGCATTTTACGCCTTATCTTTGCAGTACAAAAAAATAAAACGAATATAAATCATTAAAAATCAAATCGAATATGAAAACTTTAGAATTTATCAAACTGAACGAATCGGGAGCAAACAACGTAGTAGCATCTTTGCAACAATTACTGGCGGACTTCCAAGTATATTACACGAACCTTCGCGGTTTCCACTGGAATATCAAAGGGCATGACTTCTTCGTACTTCACAGCCAATTCGAAAAGATGTATGACGACACAGCCGAAAAGGTGGACGAAATAGCAGAACGAATCCTACTGTTGGGCGGAACTCCTGCCAACAAATTCAGTGATTATCTGAAAGTGGCTAATATCAATGAAGTGGACAAGGTGAGCAACGGAGAACAGGCACTGGATAACATACTACAGTCTATCAGTTATCTGATCGGTGAAGAACGCAAGATTCTGTCTATCGCTTCTCAAGCCGGAGATGAAGTGACCGTTTCGATGATGAGCGATTATCTGAAAGAACAGGAAAAATTGGTTTTGGATGTTGACGGCTTATAATAGCAAGTAATTAAGATAAAGGTTTAGGTTTTTAAGTGAGAAAAGAGGATATTTCCGTAAAAGGAATATTCTCTCTTTATTATTTCCAGTGTACTAGTACTATCTGAATACGTTCATTCGCTGATATAATTAGAAATATTAGTTTTGTTCTTTATTTATCAAGATTTATAAAAGTAAGCAACAACTTTCAAAACATGAAACTTATTCTACTGAAATAGATTTTTCTAACCTTATATCATCAGAAGAACTACCTATCATTACCTGAAAAAGTCCCCGACTCTACTACTTTCTTCAAAGTATAGTTAACCAAGAAAAAGTCCTCCTCTGTCAAAACAAAAGTAACTTTTTTTCTCTTCTCCTTTTTTTTCAAATGGAAACGTTCGAAATGTTTCAACTGTTTCATCGGCTGAACAACTGATGCATATTCATCTCTCATATAAAGTTGTGATACTTCCTCACCATCATACTTCCCTGTATTCTTTACTTTAAATGAGACTTCAAAACAACGAGCAGATTTCTGCACTACCTGCAAATCAGAATATTCAAAAGTGGTATAACTCATCCCATAACCAAAGCTATATAACGGAGAAGATGACACTTCCACATAATCATGATTTCGAGGAGCTTTCTTATTATAATAAACCGGAATCTGACCTACAGAACGCGGAACGGAGATTGGCAAACGTCCGGAAGGATTATAATCTCCAAAAGAACATCCGCTATAGCATTTCCACCCTCCTGCCCCGGAGAGTAAGCAGTCAGTAGCGCATCAGCATATTCCGAAGCCCAATTCTTTTCTAAAGGACGACCTTCAATATAAACGACAATCAAAAGGCTTACCTGTCTTTTGCAAAAGATTCCAATAGTTCTTGTTGTCTACCAAGTAAGGATAAACTGGCACGGTCAAATCCTTCTCCACACTCCATATCACTTACACTACCCTCTTCAGCTACAGCCGCACCTGTTTCTTTATAGCTCGTTTTAAAATCACGGGCACTGGAACCACCCACAACCACAATTACAACTTCGGAGCGGCGGGCAGCTTCAATTGCCTGTTCTATCTCATTCACTGTAGTATCACGAATAGCACAGCCTCGTACATATTCCACACGAAAAGGAGATAATTTTGTTAGAATTCCATCAAGAACTGTTTTCACATTACTATCTTCCTGAGGAGCTGTATAGTCCCCCTAACATATTATATCGATTGTCAGCATTAGGGCCAATTACCGCCACCTTATTTATCGTCTTGCTTAAAGGAAGAATTGAATTCTCATTTTTGAGAAGTGTTATGGAAGACTGTGCGATTTTACGTGCCAGTTCGATATGTTCTTTACGGCGTACTGTTTTAGCAGCAATTTTCGGATTTACATAAGGATGTTCAAACAATCCTATTTCAAACTTCATCCGTAATACCCGGCATACGGCAGTATCAATCACTGCTTCACTGATTTTTCCGGAATTGAACGGCGTGAGTAAGATTCATAAATGCATTGCCCCCCAAATCAATATCCACTCCGGCAGAAACGACCTGCATAGCTGCCTCTTCTATAGTAGGAGCAACAAAGTGACTTTCATGGACTCCTTCAATACTATATAAATCCGAAACAACAAAGCCACGGAATCTCCACTCGTTACGCAGTAATTGTGTCAGCAGATAATGATTGGCGTACAGGGGACACCATCTATTGAATTGTAGGAGGTCATCACAGACAGTGCTCCCGCATCGATCGCTTCCCGAAAAGGAGGAAGAAAGTTTTCGTGCAGATCTCTGGTCCCTACCGATGCGTAGTTACCGTTTTGTCCACCTTCCGGTACTGCATAAGCCAGAAAATGCTTCAATGTAGCGATGGTAGCATATTCACAGGACAGGTCTCCGCTACCTAGCCCTAGGATCATCGCCGCCCCAGTCGTCCACTCAATACGGGATCTTCACCAAAGGTTTCTTCTACACGTGACCAGCGAGGATCACGAGATAAATCCAGTACAGGACCATAACTGATATCTGCTCCCTGTGAACGAATCTCTTTAGCAATCACATTCCCCACTTCTTCAATCAGTGTCGGTGACCAAGTTGCCGCCATCCCTATGCCGGTTGGAAAACGGTCGTTCCAATCGCCATATGTCCGTGAGGTGCTTCTTCAGCCAAAAATAAAGGAATACCCAAACGGGTATTTTCAATCACATATTTCTGCAATGCGTTGCCGGCTTTGGCAGCCAGCTCGGGATTGAGGCCATTTTCCAATGTCTTCTTAGTCCAAGGGTCCGCACGATAAGTTGCCCACAGCATACCTGCGTTCTTTTCTTTCATTAGTCTTTTAAACTTTTCAGAAGGATGTACTTCATCGTCCTTTATTTCGTACATTTCCCAGCCAAGAGGACATAATAGTTGCCCGACCTTTTCTTCCAACGTCATACGTGAAAGCAAGTCTTTCACCCGTTCGTCAACAGACAAGACCGGATTTTTATAAGGTAACAGAGAAGATTGGGCAAAAGCCACGACATTCATCGCCAATCCTACAATCAAAATATATAATCGCTTTGTCAACATACAATATGATATAATATAAAAATTACTTTCCGCTGGTTTCGCAGAAGTTTTCATGCGGTGAAACTTTAGTTTCAAGCTTCGATGAAACTTTAGTTTCAAACAGGAGAAACTTTAGTTTCAAGCCTCAGAAACTAAATGTTCTGCCAATTGAAACAAACCAAGATACTATCAATTCAAAGAAGCCATCAAGAGATCACACAAAGATATAATAACCCCTGTGTTGCAGATAAATTATCTGCAACACATCTGCAACAGGTATCTGCAACACAATAAGCCACTATAAATCACCGAATAAACAAGCAGGTGGCAGATATTGCAGATAAAATAAAAAAATATTCTAGAGAGAGGCTATCGACACCCAATTTCCGATATTCCCAAAGAATCACTTTCGTCCACCATACGAGTCGCTTTTAACTTAAGATAGCGAGCCTCAACCGGACTAAAGTACACATTCTGAAGAATCGGATTATTACGGATGTTCGAGAATTCTCCCTGTGCTACGACTTGCATCGCCTCTTCGGTAATACCGGCAGACAGTTCGTATGATGAGATCAATCCTTTACTATATTCACTTTGATCAGGTAAATAGTAGAATGAATGGATTGTACGATTTTCACCAAGATCAATCATGATTTCCTTGCCTGAGATTAAAGCAGCAGTCTGATCGTCCTTGTCACTACATTTCTTTGCTTCTTCCGTATCCACTCCCAAAATTGTAAAAAGGGAAACTTTTCAGTTCTGAGGTTGCCGGTGTATAATTTTCCGTTGCATCGGGAGCGTAATAAGCCCCGACCTCATTGATACACAAACATGCACGAGCATCCGTAAACCGTATACGCAATTCTTCTGTTTCGATCATTTCAAAGCGTAACAAACGTTTGTATCCTACGGTTGTAGTTTCTTCGTTGCATTTAACCGACAGCCACTGATCGCCCTCCTTATATTCTACAACAAAGGATTTAACCCTTTGTCCCAAAGGTACATACTCTGAATCATTACCCGATTCATCTTCGTCGGCTGACTAAAAGTGAAAGTCAAATCGGCGGTAGTCACTCCGTCATTGGTTGCCCAATAAGTATCGTACTTTCCGTCCGTTACGGCACGAACCTTAAATTGTCCTCCACGCTCGTCGAAAGGCGATACTTTTGCACTGCTCAATAAATTATCTGCCAACTCTTTCTGAACTCTCTGATGGAATGAAACAGCATTCAATGAATCGGTCGGATGAATCAAACCGTTGCGGTCTACAGGGAAGTTTAATAATAAAGTCGCATTATGACCTACACTACGATAATACAAGTCCGTCAGTTGATCGACTGTTTTTACCTTGTCGTCTTCCTCTGGGTGATAGAACCATCCCGGACGGATAGAAACGTCACACTCGGCAGCGACCCATTGATTTCCATCGGCATGACCGTACTGTAATTCCCGATACTTGGGATATCCCGGATATACCTCGCCTGCCCGAAGGAAAGACCAATTAGTAGCTCCGGCAAATCCATTCTCATTTCCTACCCAACGGCAGCCCGGCCCTCCGTCTGAGAAAATCACAGCCTGCGGTTGCAGTTCATCGATCATCTTATATGCCCGCGGGTAATCATAGTATGTTTTGCGGTCGACCGTACGTGCGTCTTTCGCTCCTCCGTACCAACCGTCTCCTCCGTTGGCTCCGTCAAACCAGATTTCAAAAACATCACCATAATTAGTGAGCAATTCATGCAACTGCTTATAGAAATAATCTACATACTCCGGCGTTCCATAATTGGCTTGATGCCTGTCCCACGGAGAGAGATAAACGGCAAATTTGATTCCATACTTCTTACAGGCATCGGAAAGTTCGCGTACAATATCACCTTTACCGTCTTTGTAAGGGGTATTTCGAATACAGTATTCGGTAAGGCTGTGTAGGCCACAGACAAAAGCCGTCATGATGTTTGGCAGTCAGGATTACTCCTTTCATACCGGAATTGACAAATGTCTGCACCCATTGTTCGCAGTCCAGACGAGCAGGATTGAACGTTTTCGGATCAGAGTCGCCATAACCCCATTCACGGTCATTGAAGGTATTGAGACCGAAGTGTACAAAGGCATATGTTTCCATCTTCTGCCAATTTACTTGCTTTTCCTGAGGAACGGGTAAAATAGCTTCCGGTGCCGAAACACTCTGACATCCTGTTAAAAGTAGACTGAATACTACTGTAGAAATACTGGTTGCGATTGGTTTTCTCTTCATGGTGTTCGATTCATTTATAGTTTTATCTTTTCAGGTTATTTTATTTGCCGGTGCTAAGATAGGAAATATTATATTACTAATCAACCGGATTGGTACATGTTATCTTCAGCGGTTTCATTAATGCCCGCCCGTTGATCACAGGATAGACACGTGTTTCGGTCGGAAAGCTGCCGGAATATTGATATTCAACGGGCATCACACCTTCTTCACGGGCTTTCACCTGACGAGGACTGGTAAACTTAAGATCTGTATTACCACCTATAACGACAAACATGCTGTATATCATTATCGGTATCGTTTACGTATTTCAGTTTCATTGTTTTCGTACCGCCTTTGCCTATGGTACCGAATGCCATTACTTCGAAATTCATCCAAAGTCCACTACCGTACTCATACGGATAGTTCTCTGATACCGGATGTTTGCAGGGAATGACGGTGCCCTTTACCCAAATGCGGTTGTAATTAGCATTGTTATTGCTCAAAACAACTACTTCTTTACTAAAGAAGCCCGGTCGGTAGGCCGGATTGTAAGTCACTTTCACTTTACCTGTAGTATTCGGTCGGAGCGGTTCTTTAGGAAATTCAAACTGTACACAACCACAGCCGCTTGTTACTCCATTGATAGAAATAACTTTTTGACTGACATTCTTAAACTCAAATTCATGTGAAACCAGTCCATTTTCTTCCTTTATTTCTCCAAAATCAAAGACACGTTCTTCGAACACCAGTTCGTCAGAAAGAGTCTGTGCGTACGAGGCAACCAAATACAAATTAATGCAACAAATCAATATAATAAAGCGCAGCACCATACTTTTTTTCATTTTAAAACAAAAGCCTCTCATAATAACTCATTAGCTATTATAAGAGACTTTCATCAATCCCGTTTATTCATTCTGATACATATCAAACTCAGACAAAACAATCCCATATCCACTACTATACGGCAATAATTCAAGTTTGACATATCGAGCACTCACAGGCTCCATAGAAACGAATATATTGCGGCGTTGCACGAGAGAAAGTAACGTTTCCCTGATACTCATAATCTTCACCTCCTGTTTCACTTGTATAGACAGCGGCACTGGACAAACTATAATTACGGGAATAATACTGTAATCGAATTCCTGTTATGTTTTGGTATACGCCATTCAAATTAACAATAACGGTAGAACTGGCATCCTGAGACGGATAAGTCCTTGTATTTCCGTCGAACAGAGTTGTTCCAACATCTACACCATTGTTAGTGGCAGTCCACGCGCTTCTATCACTAATTAATGTGCCTTCCACACTCGTTGCTCCCGGAACACAATTCGTAAAAAGAGGTGCTAACAGCGAGATAAGCAGAGGAATGAGTTTCACTCAATGCCGCATTCGATACCGATGTTACTCTTTAGCGGTAAAAAGATAACTTGTATTGACAAACTCGCTCCACTTTCCATCCTCTATTTCAATAGTAACTGAATCAGAAGAAAGCATACTTCCCGCAGGAATCACGAGTTCTTTTTATCCAAGGTTACTTTTTACCCCGTCAGGAAAGAAGAAAATTCACCTATGGATGCACAATTATCAATATCCAAAGTAACCGTTATATCTTTAGAGGCAACTTTAGTAGAGCGTACCCCTACCTTAACTATTTCCGGTCCACTCTCTAAACTAGAGCCAATCGGTGTTCTCAACACTTCATAGACAAATGTATTTTGAGGATATTCTGTTGAAGTCCAACGGTTCACATTAATATATACATAATTTTGGTTGCTTCCTTCGATATCGTAACTTTCGTCATCACAAGACTGAAGACTAAATAATCCGACTACAACCAACAATCCTAAGATATGCATATTTATTTTCATAGCAATCATTTATTTCGTTACTCGTTACATCTGTTATTATCATCACTGTCCCATGCAATAGCACTGCTATAATTCAGATTATATGTTAATCCAGCTCCTTCATTTATTTCACGGGCAGTGTTCGTCCAATCCATATCATAGCCATGTCCTGTTGCATCTTTTAAAGATGTGTCCTTCGCCTTCATTCATTTTCCAGTATGCAACCAAACCTTCTGATTGTGAATCAACGCCACAAAGATTCATCTGTAGTTCGCCTGTACTCAAAGCACGGTTCCAGACACGAACTTCAGCAATACGGCCACGAAAATACTGAGATCCGCGATATCCCGTCCAAGACATTCCTAGTTCAAAACGCTGGAAATCGACCGGTTTACCATCACCATCGCCTTGTGCATCTTTCACTCCGTCTACATACATAGTCAGTTTACTGCCATCATATGTCAACGAGATCATATACCAACGATCAGTGCTAAAACGTGTACTCGATACAATACTTCCACTTGGACTTACCCACTGCAAGGCATTGATATCTAATCCATTTTCTCCAAATCGCAGCATACTTGAGCGCTGTTCGTCAGCAGAAGTGAAACTACACAGACGAGCTATACGATGCCACTCTTGAGAATAGCATTTGATCTCATAGGTGAAGTTAGACAATTCCTGTTTCTTATCATCTGAGAAAATAAAGTTACTATAAAGATTCGTATTGCTGATATTCAATGAGGTGAAATGAATAACACGAGATATCTGCAAGAAAATAGTTTTCGAAGGTTTTAATATTTCAAGTCCATCCACTTCTACCATAGTAACTGGAACTACATATACTCGCCCTTCTGCAAAGTCTTCGGTAGAAATAACTTTAACTGTAGCAGGAGTAGAAAACGCTTTACCTGTCTGAATCACAGCATCAGCATCTTCAAGAGTCACAGCGCCCTCCGGAATCGCATAATATTTAGTATTATGTTCATTATTATATGTCTCTACCAGTGACCTGTCAATGGCAAACTTCACATTTACGTCTTTATCTACTTTATCAGTAGTAGAAGCAGTGACGGCATACGAAGAAGGGGTATCTTCTACCACAAACTTGGTTACAGGAGTAGTCTCTGTCCCTGTAATAAAAGCCATATTCTTGTTATACTCAAACTTATCACCTTCTGTACAACCCAGAATGGATAAACCTAATATAACTCCCAACAAAGAATGTTTAAATATATATGTTTTCATCATGATTCTTATTTATTCATTGTTTACTCATTTACAGCAGGATTCATTATCTGAATAGCCTCCCGGAATTCATTATAAGGTATACCCGATGAAGAATAATAATTTCTTCCTAAGTAGAATACTCCACAACCGCCTTTACGGCCTTTCGACGGTTCCCAACGTGCATAGTTCATAAGTTGTCCCCCATCGGCATAGAATACTCCGAACGATTCGCAGTAAATCATCTTCTCGGGTGGAAAGTTACTGGGTTGAGTCAAGAACCCCACTTGATCACTATAAGCCTGTTGAACGATATAATCACAATAAGGTATGATGTCTGTCGGTCGTGTTCCACTAAAGTAGTCAACGATAAGCAACTTATCCGGCTGTTCGCCTTCAGGACCAAAAATACTTGCCAAGTTCCTTTATCAATCTGACCAAATCGGAACCACTCCAACCTTCCCAGTCAACGTCTACTCCATCAAGTCCCGGTTCCAACACTTGATTCACAATCCATTTTGCATATGCAGCCATCGCTTCATCGTCCTTATTCTGGCTAAGATCATAATCAACCCCATCAACGGTAAACTGGTGTCTGTAATGAGAAGCATCGGCATGCATGACAAAACGTGTACCCAATTTCCGCTGGCAGTATTGCATATCCGCATATGCTATCGGATGTGTCTCTGCTGTCGGTATTCCCATCCAAAGATTTACAATATCTATACTGTCAGGCAGTCCTACCATACGTTCACCCCACGACGCGGGATCTTTATAGCCGGTCACACCTTCAATCGGTGACCACGCTTCGTAATAAGCATAACTTATCTCATGATCGCTTTTCTTGAAAGCACGCAGATTCTCAAAATACTGCTCGTCATATGTTTTCAGTTTCTGAATTTCTAACGCTTCCACATCGGTATCACAACTATAGAAAAAGAATGTTCCGATAAGGAAAGTCAGTAAACCTGTTATTTTTGTTTTCATCGTAATTAGTGTTTTTAGAATTAAACAATGTCCATTCTCCTGTTATCGGGATTTTTTGTCCCACCAGAGTTTAGTTCCACCCGTATCCTGACCACCCAAAGCCGATATACCACTGGCAACGCCGCTAGCATTGTTGATCTTCTCGTCGCGTGTATAAGGCAGACGGCGGACTTGTAACTGGGTATCAATCGTACCATTACTACTGTTTCTTACTACAGGAATAACTTCCGGATAGCCTGTACGACGATATTCACTCCAGCCTTCGGGACCGTCGGGATAATTGGCAATCCACTTCTGTGTAATGATGCGTTCCAACTGAGCTTCAAATCCGGCATTATCATCCCATGCAGGAGTAACCCTGCTGCTGAAAGTATAATTATCACTACCCACATTGTCTGCAAAAGCACCCGGAGTCGAAGTATGATCAGCCAAATAATCGTCTACACCGGCGGCATTATTCTCCTCAAACGACATGCGTACACCTTGCTCATAGAATGATTTGGCCGTTCCACCCATATCCCAGCCACGTAATGCACCTTCGGCACGCAGGAAGAACGATTCGGCAGCCGTCATCCATACTACCGGGTAGAAGCACGGTTAATATTCAGATTAGAGATTTTATTGCCTTGATAATTGCTCATATTGCTTGTTGTGATACCAATACGTACGCCATGATATTCACCGTCATCGGCTGCTGTAAAATAAAGAGGCTGATTCGCGAATCATTCAGTCCGTTCAAATAGGCTACGATGGTAGCACCCGGACGACAGTCACCCGAATTGAAGTTATAGGCAATCTCGTGCAACGGATGATGATATTCCAATGAATTATGCGAAAGTTCGGCACGTTCCGCTTTACTTTCGATAAAGCCGAACATGTTTTCCATCGACTTCTTTGCCTGTGCTTCTGCCAGTGTGGGATTCGCATATGAAACACGTATAGCAAGACGCAAACGCAGTGTGTTGGCGAACTTCACCAACTTCTCTACGTCCCCCCCATATACACAGTCATAGTCACTCATCAGCTTAGCATCCACATTTCCGTTCACATAATTGCTCAATACTTCGATAGCATTATCCAGTTCTTCAAAAACTTATTATAAACCAAATCCAATGCGTCATATGTTTGGAAGAGCCATAGTTTACATATGGAATAGGACCAAATGTATCAGCAATACGGTGCATGCCTTCTACCTTTACGATGGTAGCCAATGCGTCAACTTCCGGCAGTTCCTGTTCAGTGGCTATTTTGTGAATACTTTGCCATGGTGCCATAATTCCGGTATAGGCATAATCAAAAGTGGCATTCACCCATTGTTCCTGAAAGTTATACTGCCCGTTATGATTGGTAGATCCTAAGGTAGCGGCAATATAGCCCGAATAAAGGTCATGCGATAAGTTCTGAGCAATCTGATAGTCAGAGTCGAGCTTGTCGCCATCATTTATGATTACAACCCGACGCAGCATTTGCGAAAAGAAAAGCACCGTCTTCAAGTTGTCTACTTCCATCATTTCCTCGGTGACTTCATTCGGATTTACGTTATCCTCATAGTCGATACACGAAATGTTATTTAATAGCATCAAAGATATCCCGAGAATGGAAAGTTTGTTCCATGATAGTATTTTATTTAATATCATATCTTCTACAATTTATAAGTTTGATTAGAAATTAACTTTCACAGAGAATCCCAAATTACGCAGACTTGGCGACATAAACATGTCGATACCTTGAAAGTAAGTGCCTGTACTTGCTGTCAGTTCCGGATCGAACGGGCTTTTCTATAAAGGAAAAAAGAGATTCTTACCGATGAAAGATACGTTCAACCCTTAATCCAGTCCACATACTTGTTGATAGGAATATCATAGCCTAACGATAACTCAGCCAAACGGACATTAGTCGCACTGTAGGTGTACATAGAACCAATACCACCCTGAGCACCTGCACCTCCAATTTTCGTATAGTAATCTTCCGCACCGATTGGACGACCGTTAACAATGGCTCCGCCATTATCACGGGCAATAGCTGTAGCCTTTGAAGAGCCGTATGCGTCCATCGTCGCCTGTGTCTGTGATACAACTACACCACCGACACGTGCCGTGAACAGGAATCCCAATGAAAGCCCTTTGTAACTGAATGTGTTTCCCCAACCGAGGTTATACTTAGGGAGCACTATTACCAGCCTTTACAAATTCATCAGGCTGAGTAACTACAACCTGGTCCGAAGGATGGACATAGATAGCTCCATGTTCGTCCGTGCGAAGCGTATTCACATAAATATCGCCGATAGATCCGCCTTCTGTCAGTATCATTTTATACATACTTGTCCCGCCCATATCAATTCTATCCAAAGAAGTAAGTTCGTGCGTATAAGGATCTTCATAGTTGCGCAGCAATTCCACCACTTTATTTCGGTTCAATGAATAGGTCAGATACGAACTCCAGCCAAAATTTCCCATTTGTCCTCAAAGCGCAAAAAGACAATTCGATACCTTTATTATCTACACGACCGCCATTGACTACTTCGATTTATAGCCGGTAGTAGAAGAAAAGGGTACGTTCAAAAGAACTGATTGTAGGTACGTGACTGATAGATAGATCCATCCAATCTCAAACGGTTCTTGAAGAAGACAAAGTTAAATCCGGCTTCCCATGATTTGGTACGTTCCGGCTTCAGATTGGGGTTAGGACGTCGGGACTGAGTAACAGGAACGCCATCAACCAACGCATAAGTCGGAATAGCCAGAAATACATCCGGTGAATTACCTACTTCCGAATAAGAAATACGTACTTTCATGTATGGCATAATATCCGTACTGCAACGGAATATATCTGTGATAATCCCCGAAAGACCGATAGACGGATAGAAGAAAGAACCGGTATTCGTCCCTTTGAAGGTAGATGACCAGTCGTTACGAGCCGTCACATCCAGATAAGCCATAGACTTGTAACCGATCTGAGCACTACCGAATATGGCGCGTTTTTCAAATGATAGCCATATTGGTTGGCCAGATTCTTCTCTGAAGTATCCACGTTGCCAAAAAAGTAAAGAGGTTGGCTACCGACTTCAGTTTGCCTCCGAAATAATCAGACTGATAATCATTGTTTTTCAAAGTTCCCACCCACATTAGCTGTTACATTTAGGGTATTATCGACAAAGTACTTATTAATATTCAGCAATAATTCACCGTATATCTGTTGATTCTCGATATTACTCTTGGAGTAATAACCGTATTTAAAGCAAACAAAGTATTTGTTCGGCATCATACATGCGCTCACGGCGTTCGTTGTTGCGGTCCATTTTGGCACGGGCTGTTACATTAATCCAGTCAGCAAATTCATATTTTGCCGATGCAGTTGCCATATAACGGTTCTTATGATTAGGTATTTTAATATGCTCGGTAATCCAGTATGGATTCTGTAAAAGCCAGACTTGTGCTGTAAAGGCCAGTACTGAGTCAGTAAATTTCGTTCCGAATCATACCGCTGATATGCCTGTACTTTGGAGAAATCATCTCCCGCAGGAAATAGATAAAGAGGTACTAACGGGTTATAATAAAAAGTCCCTGAGAGGTCATATTTTGTTCTTTTACAGAGCTAAGCATAAAACTCAGGTCAGAGTCAGAACATCTTTCAGCATCTTGGCAACATTACGGACAGTGACATTGTAACGTTCGTAGTCATTATTATGGATAATACCTTTGGCATTGGTAGTACCTAAAGATAAGTAAGTCTGATTCTTGTCAGTACCTGTAGAAAGACTGGCAGCATTTGTTACATTCACACCTGTCTGAAAGAAGTCTTTAGGATCATAGCTGCTCAGCGTATTCAATTTACTGCCCCAGGCTGTAGTAACTACCCACTTCTGTCTGCCCATAAGTATTTTTGAAATTCGGGCAAGACAAGAGGAGCGGAGAAAGTCGTGTATTATTGGATATGCTGACTGAAGTACGTCCTTCCTACCTTTTTAGTAGTAATCATCACAACACCATTGGCAGCGGCACTACCGTAAAGAATTTGCCAGCTGACGGTCCCTCAAAACAGAGATACTCTATATCCTCGGGATTCAGACCGGAAATAGGATCACCGGACTGACCGGCACCTTCGTATGAGTCCGTAGGCTGTGTAAGCGGCACTCATATCACTCATCGGGGATACCATCAACCACATAAAGAGCATTGTTATTACCATTCAATGATTTGGTTCCACGCATCACTACACGTGAAGAGCCACCGACACCAGCTGAAGATGAGTTAATTGCTTAACACCCGCAACTTTACCCGTTCAGATTATTGACGAAGTTGGCATCTGCAATGCGTGTAATCTCGGCATTGCTTACTTGCTGTACATTGTATGACAAAGATTTAG
>VOFG01000512.1_pt1 | contig 56001 bp, 63 predicted proteins | sample 5384171 | NCBI WGS metagenome assembly VOFG01 (sample SAMN12384726, study PRJNA508395) | human gut metagenome | isolation source: healthy gut F | host: Homo sapiens
ATGCCGGTATATCGGTTCGGACTCCTGGAAATAGTGATAGCTTTATTGAAACAAGAACGGTGGACCATTGAATCTCTCATTGCGTCCACCGTTCTTTATATTACCTTATATGAATGTATTACCTTTATTATATAGAAAGTTCTTTCAATACATTGACCAGATCTCTCTTGACCGGCTTATCATTCTTGATAGCTTTGCTGAATGGTACGTAGACGATTTCATCGTGCTCGATACCTATCATCACGTTGCGCTGGTCCTCAAGGAGAGCGTCGATGGCAGCGGCACCCAAACGGCTTTGCCAGGATGCGGTCGTGAGCTGTAGGGCTTCCACCGCGCTGCAAGTGTCCTAAGATCGTCACACGCACATCGTATTGCGGGATATTCATTTTCACACGTTCCGCATAGTGCATGGCACCGCCTGTCAGTTCTTTCCGCTACCAGTACGATACTGCTATTCTTGGATTTGCGGAATCCGTTCTTGATAAATTCTTCCAGTTGGTCGACTTCCGTACTGAACTCCGGAATAATGGCTGCTTCGGCTCCCGAAGCAATGGCGCCGTTCAGAGCGAGGAATCCGGCGTCGCGTCCCATCACCTCTATAAAGAACAGACGCTCGTGAGAAGTGGCGGTGTCACGGATTTTATCTACTGCATCCAGAATGGGGTTCAATGCGGTATCATATCCGATAGTGGTATCTCCGTGCCGTAAAAGTCGTTGTCAATCGTTCCCGGAAGTCCGATACATGGAACATCGAATTCCTGTGCGAAGATTCGGGCGCCTGTCAGCGAACCGTCACCACCGATGATCACCAAAGCATCGATGCCTTCTCTTTTCATATTATCATAAGCCAGCTGGCGGCCTTCCGGTGTGGTGAACTCCTTACAGCGGGCTCTTTTCAGGATGGTTCCCCCAGTTGGATGATATTACTTACGTTCTGGCTCTTGAACTCTTTGATTTCGCCTGTCACCAGACCTTTGTATCCTCTATATATACCTTTTACTTGTAGTCCGTTGTAGATAGCTGCACGTGTTACTGCGCGGATGGCCGCATTCATTCCGGAGCATCACCTCCCGAAGTCAAAATACCGATACATTTAACTGTTCCCATAACAATCTTTCATTAATTAGTTTGACGTGGCAAATGTACAACAAAAAAGTTGAAAGCAGTGTTTCATAAGTTTTTTTCGTGTGTCGAAACCATTAAAAATATTCAAATTGTCTCTTCTATCTTTCTTTTTTAATCTTTTATCAATAGCTGGATATGGTCATGTATTTTTTCCATCAGCCATTTGGGAGTGGAAGTCGCTCCGCATACGCCGATGGATTTCACATTCCGGAGTAAAGTGGGATCGATTTCTTTCTCATTATCAATCAGATGTGAGTTGGCGTTTACTTTCAGGCATTCTTCAAAAAGCATCTTTCCGTTCGAACTCTTTTTCCGCTGACGAAGAAAATCAGATCGTGCGTTGCCGCAAATTCCCCTGAGATTGGGCATACGGTTAGCTACCTGCCGGCAGATTGTATCGTAATATTCGAAAGTGGCATCCGGTGAAATGTGGAGTTTGATGTATTCTACAATCTCCTGAAACTCGTCCAGAGACTTTGTGGTCTGTGAGAAAAGGCGGATGCTTTTAGTGAAATCCAGCTTTTTGGCTTCTTCCGCACTTTCGATGACAATGGCTTGACCGCCGGTCTGCCCTACCAGTCCCAGCACTTCTGCATGACCGTTCTTGCCGTAGATCACAATTTGCTTTTCTTCAAAAAATCTTCCTTCCGGAACTCTTGTTTGATGCGTTTTTGCAGCCGCAATACCACGGGGCAGGTTGCATCGATGATTTCGATATTATTCTTGTGGGCGATCTGGTAAGTCTCCGGTGGCTCTCCGTGTGCGCGAAGCAACACTTTGGCATTGCGCAATTGTCTGAACTCATCACGGTTGATCGTAATTAGTCCCATTGCCTTCAGCCTTTCTACCTCCCTGCTATTGTGCACAATGTCTCCCAGGCAATAGAGCGTAACTCCTTTTGCCAGTTCTTCTTCTGCCTTATGAATAGCGGTTACCACTCCAAAACAGAAGCCTGAACCTTCATCTATCTCTACTTTAATCATACACTCGATTTCTATCCTCTATTCCTTTACTACTTTTCCGAACTGTTCCGACAGCCATTCCTTCTGCTGTTCGATGCTCAGATTGGAATTGTCGAGCAGCAGAGCCTCGTCCGCTTTGCGCAATGGGCTCACTTCACGATGCTGATCGATGTAATCCCGTTGCTTTACGTTCTCAAGAATTTCCTCGAAACTGCCTTCCTGGCCTTTTGCTTTCAGTTCGTCAAAACGGCGTTGGGCACGAATCTCCGGTGTGGCCGTAACAAATATTTTCAGTTCCGCATCCGGGAAAACCGTGGTTCCGATGTCCCGTCCGTCCATCACAATCCCTTTTTCTTTACCCATGGCCTGTTGCTGTGCTACCATCGCTTCGCGTACAAAATCGAGTGCGCTGATAGGGCTGACTTTGGACGAAACCCCCATTGTACGAATTTTATTCTCTACGTTCACCCCGTTGAGGTAGGTGTCCGGACGTCCTGTCTCCGGATTGGGGCGGAAAGTAATCCGGATATCCCGGATTGCTTCTTTCAAATTTGCTTCTCCGTATCGATAACGTCTCCGTTAAATATCCCGTTTTCAATACTATATAAGGTGACTGCGCGATACATTGCCCCACTATCTATATAAATGTATCCTACTTCGCGGGCGAGATCTTTGGCCATTGTACTTTTTTCCGCAGGAGGAAAAAGCCGTCGATTGCGATTGTTATCTTTTTCATATTATCTGCTTCTTATATTTGTCCGCCAAAGATACGCTTATTTTGAAAATCAGCCATAGATTTGACTGTAAAAGCAACTGAATGAGTATGAAAGAATTAAAAAGTTAAAAAGCCGGATAAAAAGATACAAAGAAACGGACGGTTATCTGAAAATGTAGTATATTTGCCCAGAGACACATAGGAAGACACTTTTTTTATTAATCATTATATTAACAAAATTATGGAAGTTAAAAAATCACCCAAGGCAGACCTGGAAGGAAAGAAATCCACATGGCTGCTGATCGGTTACGTGGTGGTATTGGCTTTTATGTTCGTGGCGTTCGAATGGACCCAGCGTGACGTGAAAATCGATACAAGCCAGGCTGTAGCTGATGTTGTTTTTGAAGAGGAAATCATTCCTATTACCGAAACCCCTGAACAAGCGACCCCACCACCACCCGAGGCACCGAAGGTGGCCGAATTGCTGGAAATTGTCGATGACCAGGCAGATATTGAAGAATCAACTACCATCCTTAATGAGGATAACACACCGAAAGTGGAAGTAAAATACGTACCGGTACAAGTAGTTGAGGAAGAGCCGGAAGAACAGACTATCTTCGAAGTTGTAGAAAACATGCCGGACTTCCCGGGTGGACAGGCAGCATTGATGCAGTATCTGGCTAAAAATATCAAATATCCGACTATCGCACAGGAAAATGGTACTCAAGGTCGTGTTATCGTACAGTTCGTTGTTAACAAAGACGGTAGTATCGTAGATGCAAAAGTTGTACGCAGTGTAGACCCGTATCTGGATAAAGAAGCTCTCCGTGTGATCAACACGATGCCGAAATGGAAACCAGGTATGCAGCGTGGTAAACCGGTTCGCGTTAAATTTACAGTTCCTGTAATGTTCAGATTGCAGTAATTTGTAACACTCATACATTTAAGAGGCTGCGAATGCAGCCTCTTTTTATTCATTAATCTTTGTTTTCATCATGTTTACAGCTTCTCAATTACTTGATAAAATAAACAACCACCTATCTGAAATTCAGATAACCCGGACTCCGGAAGGACTCTACGAACCAATCGAATACATCCTTTCTCTGGGGGAAAGCGGATTCGTCCTGTATTGATGCTGATGGCATATAACTTGTATAAGGAAGATGTTTCATCAATTTACGATCCTGCTACCGGTATCGAAGTTTATCATAATCACACTTTGTTGCATGATGATTTGATGGATCGTTCGGATATGCGCAGAGGAAAACCGACTGTGCATAAGGTTTGGAACGATAACACAGCTATTTTGTCGGGTGATACCATGCTGATACTGGCTTTCCGGTATGTAGCCGGTTGTGCGCCCGAGCATTTGAAAGAAGTCATTGATTTGTTTAGTCTGACTGCGTTGGAAATTTGTGAAGGGCAGCAGTTGGATATGGAATTTGAGTCGCGCAACGATGTGGCGGAAGACGAATATATTGAAATGATTCGTCTGAAAACGGCTGTATTGCTTGCCGCAAGTCTGAAGATCGGTGCGATTCTGGCAGGAGCGTCTGCCGCTGATGCGGAGAATCTTTATAATTTTGGTATGCAGATAGGGGTTGCATTCCAGTTACAGGATGATTTGCTGGATGTTTATGGCGATCCGGAAGTGTTCGGAAAGAAAATCGGTGGAGACATCCTTTGCAATAAGAAGACATATATGCTGATCAAAGCACTGGAACGTGCAAACGGAGAACAGCTGGAAGAACTGAATCGCTGGCTGAATGCAGACAACTGTCAGCCGGCAGAAAAGATAGCGGCAGTGACGGAGATTTATAATCAGTTGACTATCCGCAGCGTTTGTGAAAACAAAATGCGCGAATATTATACGCTGGCTATGGAGAGTCTTGAAGCAGTTGCGGTTGCCGAAGAGAAGAAGAAAGAACTTAAGAATTTAGTGAAATTACTGATGTATCGGGAAATGTAGTAAAGTTGGTGGGAAATGCCTTACAGACGATTGCCAAATACGGATCAAGCCAGAGTACGGGCGCTGAAAGCAGCGGTCGAGAAGGGTGACGTGTATAATGTGCGGGACTTGGCTATCTCACTGAAAACATTATTCGAAGCCCGTAATTTTCTGCTGAAGTTTGAAGCTGCGCAGATTTACTATACCCAATGTTATGACAACCAGTCGAGAGCCAGTCGCAAGCATCAGGCAAATGTGCGGATGGCACGGCTGTATATATCCCATTTTTATTCAAGTACTCAACCTCGCGGTGCTTCGCGATGAAATCAAATCGGTGCATAAAGAACTTTATGATCTTCCGGAAGCGAATGTGGTACCGGATTTATTAAGCGAAGCAGCTTTTGGTAGAGTGGGGGAGAAAGATCATTGAAGGAGAGCAGCGGAGAACCTCACAAGGGGGAATCCCCATTTATAACCCGACTATTGCGCGCGTAAAAGTGCATTATGATATTTTTCTGGATAGCTACGAACGTCAGAAGAGTTACCAGTCCGCCACCAACCGGAGTCTGGATGAGCTGGCTTCGATGCGTGACCGGGCAGATGAACTGATTCTGGATATCTGGAATCAGGTAGAAACAAAATTCCAGGAAGTGAACCCCAATGAAGCCCGGTTGGAAAAATGTCGTGACTATGGGCTGGTATATTACTACCGCTCCAACGAAAAAGTAAAAGAAGAAAGCGAATTGTCATGTTAATAGATACTCATTCCCATCTTTTTTAGAAGAATTTTCCGATGACCCTGCCGCAGGTGATGGAACGTGCACGTCAGGCAGGTGTTTCGCGTATTTATATGCCCAACATTGACAGTACGACGATTGAACCCATGCTGTCGGTTTGCGCGGATTATCCGGATTTTGTTATCCGATGATCGGACTGCATCCTACCTCGGTGAACGAGTCATACCGTCAGGAACTGTCAATCGTCCGGGAGCGTCTGGAAGCACCCAATAACTTTGTAGCCATTGGCGAAATTGGGCTTGATTTGTATTGGGATAAAACCTTTCTGAACGAACAACTGTACGTTTTTGAGAAACAGATAGAATGGGCGCTCGAATATAAATTGCCCATCGTGGTTCATTCGCGGGAGGCATTCGACTATATATATAAGGTAATGGAGCCCTATAAAAACACTGCTTTGACCGGTATTTTTCATAGTTTCACCGGAAATGCGGAAGAAGCGGCGAAATTGTTGAATTTGGCGGTTTCATGTTGGGAATCAATGGAGTGGTCACATTTAAAAAGTCCTCACTGCCGGATACTTTGCTGACAGTGCCTTTGGAGCGGATTGTGCTCGAAACGGATTCACCGTATCTGACCCCGGCCCCCAATCGGGGGAAGAGGAATGAAAGTGCGAATGTGCGTGATACGTTCCTGAAACTGGTAGAAATTTATCGGACCACCCGGAGCACCTTTCACAAGCCACTTCCGAAAATGCGCTAAAAGTGTTCGGAATGGTCAAATAAGGTTCCAAAGGTTTTAAATTATATTAATTTACAGTATTTATTTAAGATAAAAAAGGGATCATGCTTTAAGAAAAGAAACAAAGGATACATTTGTAGCTGAAAATGCGGAAAACTCATAAGGAGAGGTGCTCGAGTGGTTGAAGAGGCACGCCTGGAAAGCGTGTATACGCCAAAAGTGTATCCGGGGTTCGAATCCCCGTCTCTCCGCAGAAAAAAGTGAAACGTGAAGTAAATACAATAATAATAATCAATTAATTAATCTTAAAAATTAGACACACAATGAAAAAAGTTATTTGCAATTGTTGCTGTGATTGGGGCCTTCACTTTTGGCTCAATTCAACTTGCTCAGGCTCAAGACGCTCCTGCAGCAGAACAAACTGAACAACAAGCTGCTCCTGCCTGCTGAAGCTACTACAGCCGCTGCCCTGCTGCAGAAGAGGGTGGTATTCACAAAGGAAATCAAAGTTAAATTCATCGAAGGTACTGCATCTTTCATGAGTTTGGTTGCTATTGCTTTGGTTATCGGTTTGGCTTTCTGTATCGAACGTATCATCTATTTGAGCTTGGCTGAAATCAACACAAAAAATTCATGGCATCTATCGAAGCTGCTTTGGAAAAAGGTGATGTTGAAGCTGCTAAAGACATTGCTCGTAACACCAGAGGTCCGGTTGCTTCTATCTACTACCAAGGTTTGATGAGAATCGATCAAGGTATTGACGTAGTTGAGAAGTCAGTTGTATCTTATGGTGGTGTACAGGCAGGTTACCTTGAAAAAGGATGTTCTTGGATCACACTGTTTATCGCAATGGCTCCGTCACTCGGATTCTTGGGTACTGTAATCGGTATGGTGCAGGCATTTGATAAGATCCAGCAGGTAGGTGATATCTCTCCGACGGTTGTTGCAGGTGGTATGAAAGTTGCCTTGATTACAACTATTTTCGGTTTGATCGTAGCATTGATCCTTCAGGTATTCTACAACTATGTACTTGCTAAGATTGAAGCTCTGACTAGCGAAATGGAAGATTCTTCTATCTCTTTGTTAGACATGGTAATCAAATATAACTTGAAATACAAAAAATAATCGAAGATGAGTAAGTTAACATATAGAGCATCGTATTATGCACTTTATGCGATGTTTGCCATCATCCTGATCGTATTGTGCCTTTTCTTCTTAGGAGGAGATGCTACAGGCGATGCAGTGATTGCGGGAGTAGATCCCGAGATGTGGCAGCCGGCTCAAACAGACGCCTTACTTTATTTGATGTATGCTTTGTTTGGCATTGCCATTGCAGCTACTATACTCGGTGCAATATTCCAATTTGGAGCAGCTTTGAAAGATAATCCGGCAAATGCTATCAAGTCTTTACTTGGTTTGGTTCTTTTAGTTGTTGTTTTAGTTGTAGCTTGGTCTATGGGTGACGGAACACCAATGCAGATTCAAGGCTATAGCGGTACAGACAACGTTCCTTTTTGGCTGAAACTGACTGATATGTTCCTTTATTCTATTTACATCCTGTTGTTTGTAACAGTTGTTGCAATCATCGTGAGTGGCATAAAGAAGAAATTATCCTAATCAATTGAGTAATTCTCAATTAAATAAGTAATTACAATGGCAAGAGGAAAAAGAAAAGTTCCTGATATTAACTCAAGTTCTACGGCGGATATCGCTTTCTTGTTGCTGATCTTCTTCTTGATTACAACATCAATGGATACGGACCGTGGTTTGGCAAGACTTTTGCCTCCACCACCCGAAGATCAAGATCAACAGAATACAGATAAGATCAAAGAACGTAACATTTTGCAGGTATACTTGAATAAGGATGATGCTTTGATGTGCGGTAATGATTATATCGGTGTTGATCAGTTGAGAGAGAAAGCTAAAGAATTTATTGCTAACGTTGCTAACGCAGAACATATGCCTGAAAAAACACAAAAGAATGTAGAATTCTTTGGCACATATCTGGTTAATGACAAGCATGTAATTTCTTTGCAGAATGACCGTGGATCTTCTTATCAGGCATACATCAGCGTGCAGAACGAGTTGGTGGCTGCATACAATGAATTGAGAGATGAACTGGCTCAGAAAAATGGCAAAAGACATATGCGGAATTGAACGACGAACAGCAAAAAGCAATTCGTGAAATTTTCCCGCAACGAATTTCTGAAGCAGAACCTAAAAAATACGGAGAAAAAAAGAAGTAAGTAATGGGAAAATTTAATAAGACTGGTAAACGTGAAATGCCGGCATTGAATACTTCTTCGTTGCCTGACCTTATCTTTACCTTGTTGTTCTTCTTTATGATTGTAACAACAATGCGCGAGGTAACGTTAAAGGTACAGTTTACACTTCCGCAAGGTACTGAACTCGAAAAACTGGAGAAGAAATCGCTGGTAACATTCATCTATGTAGGGGAACCTACACAGGAATATCGCGCGAAAATGGGTACTGAAAGTCGTATTCAGCTCAACGACAGCTATGCTGAAGTTGGTGAAGTACAAGACTTCATTTTTCAGGAACGTGCAAGTATGAATGAAGGTGATGCAGCTAAAATGACTGTGTCTCTGAAAGTAGATCAAAAGACAAAGATGGGTATTATTACTGATGTAAAAAATGCTCTTAGAAAATCTTATGCTTTGAAGATTAACTATTCTGCTACTAAACGTGGTGAGAAGTAATTAGTTAATTCAATATATATAAAAAAGGGCGTTCAATTCAAATTGAACGCCCTTTTATATATACGTAGCTGGAGTAAGGTTTTCCATTTGTGAAACTAATTTCGAGCTGCTACCTAATTTAATTAGTTGTCTTTTACTCCATATACTTCTTTATGTATTCTCTTTTGATTGTTTCAAAATCCTTTTCACAATCCAGCTCTCCGTGTACCATTAAATACATGGGAAGAAAATCATCTCCGGGTTTGTAAGGAGGTTGACAGTAGTCTTTTTCCCATAGTGTAAAGCCCTGGCGTTGATAAAAGCTGATACGTCGTTTGGCCATTTCCTCCACCGGACGTTCTACTTCCAATACGATCGGGCGTTTTAAATAATTGCACAAGTATTCCAGTGTACGTTTTCCATAACCTCCATTTCGCAGGGCAGGATTGGTTGCAAAGTGTTCTACATAGTAGAAACTGCCAAAGTCCCAATAGGTAATGAAGCCGACTGGCAAGTCATCATCAAAGATGATGTTATTATGAAAGTTGCCCGTACGGTCAGTGTACTCGCGCAGTTGTTCCAGCTGACGGTACTCTTCCGGTGGAAATGCATCAATCAGGAGTTCTTCCATGAATTTGTAATGTTGCAGGTCCGACGTACTGATTGGTTGAAGTCTAATCATGAGGTTTGGGTTTTAAGTTTGACAATAATATAATTGTATTCCATTAAGGAACATAAAATTCAATCATTCGACGGATGGCACGTTGACAAACCGGACAAAACTCCGGGTATTCGTTTGTTTTCATGCGACAGTCATAAGCCGGACGATAAATGCCTTTGGCAGAGTAGCCACCTCCTTCATATACTCCTACGGGATATTTCTTTTTTTCAGCAATGGGGTCGGGATCGGGGTACCTGACGGAAGCATATCTTTCCATTTGGAAGCGAAGTTCACCCGTGTTGAAATATTTTGTTCCCACGGTTCGACATCCAGCGGATAAGTATCCGTCATCACATCATCATCATAGAAATATTCGTCAGCTAATCCACCGAAACTGTGTCCGAATTCGTGTACGACTACCGGCTTGAACATCGGGTGATGGGCCGTGGTCATCGTATACGAATTGTATATTCCTCCTCCGCCGTATACATCTGTGTTAGCGAGGATAATGATATGCTCGTAAGGGATGCCTGCCAATGCATTATGGATAGACTTTACCCGGCTGGTAGTCAGATAGCGATCTGAATAAAAGGTATCGAAATGAGAATGAACCGCCGTTTCTTTCCACAGATTTTCGCGGGGAACACTGACACCACTATCCGTTGAAGGACTGGCTACGGCAACAATATTAAATTTACCCTTCATGGAACGGAACGGCTCGTACGAAAACAAACTTTCGCAGGTACGTTGTGCATCCTGATAGAATATATCCATTTCTTTTTCTGTATATCCCTCTGCCAGAATAGCAACATCTATGCAGTCTTTTTCATTGCCACTTTGAAGCATATACCGATGCGGAGTGACATGTGATACCCCCCGTTTATGAATCAATATATCATCCGGACGCACGATATGTTTATAGGTAGCCAATCTTTTTTTTCGCGGAGAATATAAAGTGACTTCTACCTCCACAGGCTGTTTGGGATAGGGAAGAAGAAAGGTATTCTCAAACCCTTTAGCTGTTTCTTTGGCTTCGTCTGTTGACAGCCACTCTTGAAATAAAGAAGAGAAAGAAGTTTTGTAGATACACTGTTTGCTGGCAAGGTCTTTCACTATAATTTGTCCGTTGCCTTCCAATGGAAGTTCGGAGAGATGATGTTGACGCCCTGCCCAGGTAGGAAGCTGTGAAAGCTCATCCAGATAAATAGCCTGTTGTGTAGCATCCCCGGTAAAGATATAATCCACTCGCAATGTTTTGTTCTGAAAATAATCAGCAAAATTCTGTGCATAACTTCCTATAGAAGTGCAGAAACACAGAATGATACAGCAAATATGTTTCATATAAATGGTATATTTATGTTTTTCGCAAAGGTACGAACTATTGTTGACTTATCCGCTTTCTGCAAATAAAAGTAATAGATTATAGTATTTGTTGTCGAAAAATCGCTAACTTTGCATAAAAGATTCATTGATAAAAACAATTTGATTCAAAAATGGGACATCATCAATTAGATGCTTTAGATGAGCAAATTCTGAGACTGATTGCAGGGAATGCGCGTATTCCTTTTTTGGAAGTAGCACGAGCATGTAATGTTTCCGGTGCTGCGATCCATCAGCGTATTCAGAAGCTTACTAATCTAGGTATATTAAAAGGTTCGGAATATGTCATCGACCCCGAGAAAATCGGATATGAGACTTGCGCTTATATTGGTATATATCTGAAAGATCCCGAATCCTTTGACTCGGTAACAAAAGCTTTAGAGGCTATCCCCGAAGTGGTGGAATGTCATTTCACTACCGGAAAATACGATATGTTTATCAAAATTTACGCAAAGAATAACCATCACTTATTGAGTATTATTCACGATAAGTTACAACCATTGGGTTTGGCGCGTACCGAGACATTAATCTCCTTCCATGAAGCCATTAAGCGGCAGATGCCAATCATGGTCGACATAGAAGATGAAGATTAATCGTTATTTTCTCATGTAATCAACAAAAGCATAGGAGCAGAGATGTTTCTCATCCGCAGGATGGGCTTCTCTGCTTTTTTCCTGCCATACCTTTGAAGATACTTCCGGAAAATAGGCATCAGCTTCGGGAGCTGTACTGTCTATCTCTGTCAGGCGAAGTTCGTCAGCAAAAGAAATAGCCTGCTGATAAATACTTGCTCCTCCTATAATATAAATGTGTTCCTCCTCTTTACAACTTTGCAAAGCTGCTTCGAGTGAAGGGAAAACTTCCGCACCGGGACATTCTGTATCCGGATTGGAAGATAAAACGATATTTCTTCGATTCGGCAATGCACCTTTCGGAAATGACTCAAAGGTTTTCCGTCCCATAACTATGGTATTTCCGGTAGTTAATGCTTTGAAACGTTTCAAATCATTCGGTAACCAGAAAAGAAGCTTATTCTCAAAGCCTATAGCCATGCGGCGATCTACGGCAGCAATGATGGATACTTTACTCATAAATTTACACGGCTACTGCTCCTGCAATATGCGGATGCGGATCATAGTTCACTAATTCGAAGTCCTCAAATTTAAAATCGAAGATGTTTTTTACGTCCGGATTGATTTTCATTTGCGGCAATGGACGAGGCTCCCGTGATAATTGGAGCTTCACTTGTTCCAGATGGTTCAGGTAGATATGCGCATCACCGAAAGTATGAACGAAATCGCCGGCTTTCAAACCTGTCACTTGTGCCATCATTTGCAGTAATAATGCGTATGAAGCAATGTTGAAGGGAACACCGAGAAATATATCGGCACTGCGTTGATATAGTTGCAGGCTCAACCGCCCGTCTGCTACGTAAAACTGAAAGAATGCATGGCAGGGAGGTAGATTCATATTGTTCAAATCTGCTACGTTCCACGCACTAACGATGATACGGCGTGAATCCGGATTGTGTTTGAGTGTCTCCACTATTTCGCTGATTTGGTCGATGAAGCCGCCGTTGTAATCAGGCCATGAACGCCATTGATAACCATAAACATGTCCTAAGTCGCCGTTCTCATCCGCCCATTCGTTCCAAATACGTACTCCGTGTTCCTGCAGGTATTTCACATTTGTATCTCCTTGCAGAAACCAAAGCAATTCGTATATGATTGATTTTAAATGCAATTTTTTGGTCGTCAGGCAAGGGAAACCGTCCTCAAGGTTAAAACGCATCTGATGACCGAAGATACTGATCGTTCCGGTTCCGGTACGGTCACTTTTTTCCGTGCCTTCGGTAAGTACACGATTGAGTAAATCCAGGTATTGTTTCATAATGAATAATTTGCAGTGAAAATGATTCTCCGTACAAAATTACAAAAATGGAGTGAATAAATTAGCAAACCAGCCGACGAACTTCTTCCAGGGAGAACGCTTTTTCCAGAATTCAGGCGTTAGTTGAGTGCAATGCTCGATATCGTTTCGGAACATATTATTCAATTCACCCGTTATTCTTTTATCAAAAATAAAGGCATTTGTTTCGTAGTCATATCGTAGGCTGCGGCTGTTCAGGTTGGCAGTACCGACTGTGCAAAACAAGTCATCCACCATCATAATTTTCGAGTGATGGAATCCCCCGTTGTACATGTAGACAGTAGCTCCTCTTTTTCATCAGTTTATGTAACTTGTAAAGTGCGGCATCCGGAGTAAAAGGGATATCGGAAGCAGAGGAAACCATGATTGTAACATTTACGCCTCGGTCGATTGTCCGATTCAACGCCTTTTGATGGAAGAAGTCGGTACAAAATAAGGATTGACGATATGAACATTCTTTTGTGCCGAATAAATGCTCATGGCATAGGCATGACTCAACATACGGCTATTCTTTTTCGGGGTACGGTCTACGATTGCTACAACAATATTCGTACTGTCCGTTTGTTCCTCATGTTGGGGGAAATAAGCGGCTCCACCTACATTCTGCTTGGTTTCCTTATTCCAGATCGTTAGGAATATCTCCTGCAGATCATTGACGGCATCCCCTTCAATGCGTGTGTGCATATCACGCCAGGTTCCGATTTTGGGTAGTCCGTTAATGTAGTAATCGGCGATATTCATACCACCGGTATAAGCCACTTTTCCATCGATGACAGCTATTTTCCGGTGATCGCGATGGGCGGCGTGGTTGATATAAGGAAATGTGAACGGATCGAACTTGACAATTTCGATTCCCTGTTCACGTATTTTCTTGAGGTGTTTCTTTTTAAGGGGCTTGTTGTTCGACCAGTTTCCGAAAGCGTCAAACATAGCTCGTACTTCAACGCCTTCTTTCACTTTTTCGGCTAATAAAGTGAACAAAGCATTGGCAATGGAGTCATTTCGGAAGTTGAAATATTCCAGATGGACGTGGTGTTTAGCTTCCCGGATGGCTTCAAACAAATCGATAAACTTCTCCCGTCCGCTTTTTAGCAGTTTGACTTTATTATTATCAGATATAGGGATTCCCGATTCTAGGAAATGCAGTACTAGGGAATCGCTTGTTAGTCCGATTGAGTCTCTGGGCTGCGTCATCAGACTGTCGATGACACCTGCCTGAACACTCAATATAGGCAGGAACAGAAATAAAATAAATATACGTAATTTCAAAACTCTTCTCACTCTTTTTAGTTTACAGAAGAACAAAGATACGATATCTAAGTTTGGGCTCCTTTGCTAACAAGGGCAAATTTATCATTCTTTAACGAAATAACTTCTTTCCAGGAGTTAATTATGCCATCGAAGCAACCTTTCGTGTAGCCATAAATAATAGTACAGCAGCTGCGATAATAATTGACTTTGGATCAAGGCTGGTAGTGCCATGATTAATCATGCCGATAAATACTTCTCTTATTGTTCCCCAAGCTGCTTCCAATCCGCCTAACCATACGAAAAGTACGGCAGCCACAGTCATTACGAAGGCACTCCAGATACGAACCAGGTGGTTGCTACGACCGGGTAAATGGTGCATGACACGGCGACTGAATCCGTTGTCTGCTATTTCCTGCTTGTTTTCTGCGAAGAAATCGCGCAAGAGCTTATCATTGTCTATTTCTGTCATAACCGTTTTGTTTTAAATACGTTGCTAATTTTTCTTTCCCGCGTGACAGATGGCTTTTCACCGTCCCTGACGGTACTCCTACAATACCTGCTATTTTGTCGATACTAATGTCCTCCATGTAGAACAACGTGATGCAGGTTCTTTCCACTTCCTTAAGCATTTTGAGCGACTGGTAGACATCCATTTTTTGCCCGATATTCTCCTGTTCGGTGCTGTTGATGGCGTCTATTTCTCTTGTATCCAAGTCGGCTGTCTCTTTCCGGCTGCGAATATAATCATAAAAAACATTATAAGCAATACGATACAGCCACGTAGAGAAACTTGACAAGTTCCGGAAAGAGGCAATGTTTGTATATGCTTTGATAAATGTATCTTGTGCAAGGTCGTCACTCAATTCGCTGTCGCCGCAAGTCAGGTTCAGGAAGAATCGCCGGATGGGCGACTGATACTTCTCCACCAACTGGTCGAAGGCCTTGGTGTTCTTGAACACCACGACCTGCGCGACTAACGATATATCATTGAGTTGGCTCATTTATTCTCGTCGTTCTTTTCTTCGTTTACTCCATTATCTTTCTCTCCGGATTCGGAAGGGATGATTTCGAAGCTATCGTTTTTGACGTTATTCTGATTCTTTTTTTCATCTTTATTACCCGTATACGTCCGGGGAGCATTTGCGTCTTGAGTCTGTTGTTTACTACCGATGATCCATTGTCCGATACCCATAAATGTAACGAGTAAACCGATCGCTCCAATTCCGAATTCACCGGTGATTGCCCAAAGGAAGATGAAAAGACCGATACCTGTAAAGGTGTTCTTGATGCCTTGTGAACGCGAATCGACTGTTTTGTTTTCGCGGATAAACTCTGCCGGAAGCGGTTGGCCGGCAGCAAGTGCCTGTTCGGCAAGGCGATAGCGTGCTTTCCGGTTTTTATAACGGAAGAAGAAGATTACAAACAGAATGAATACCGGAAACCGAAAACGGCAATGATTGATATGATTGCTACGAGAATTCCTCCGCCGGCACTAACATTGTGGAAGGGGAAATCGCTGTCATCCGAATCGAATGTGAAGCTGGCTTTGCCATGAGTGGTGCTAACATTACTTGAGTTTGCATTTACGTCTGCAGAATCAGCATCTGCTGTGTCTACACCAATCACTGTGACAGCAGTATTGTTCGTATTTGCTTTATTGTCTTTGGTCACAGTTACTTTTACTTTCCCGACGGAATCACGAACAACGGTGGTCTGGGCAATAGCCAGTGTGCAAGTGGTCAGTAAAACCATCAATGCTAATAGAAAATTTTTCATATCAATAGTTTTTTAATTTATTTCTTTATCTGTTAGACGTAGTTAATATCATAGAAAGTTGCAAAGAGACGAAATATTTTTGATATTTGCGGAAATTAATAAACGAAAGATGGAATTACCCGCTTCTTTTATAGACTATACCCGCGCTCTATTGGGCGATGAAGAATACGACAAATTAGCTGTTGCCCTCCGACAGGAACCACCGGTTAGCATCCGGTTGAATCAATTGAAAATCAATCATTCTTTATCGGATAAAGTACCTTGGTCTTCCGAAGGCTTTTATTTGGATGAGCGTCTCACTTTCACGTTTGATCCACTTGTTTCATGCAGGTTGTTATTATGTTCAGGAGGCTTCTTCTATGTTTGTGGAGCAGGTGCTCCGGCAATATATCACGGGACCGGTGAAGATGTTGGATCTTTGTGCGGCTCCCGGTGGAAAGTCGACTCATGCCCGTAGTGTGCTTCCCGAAGGGAGTTTACTGGTGGCTAATGAAGTCATCCGGAAATCGTTCGCAGATTCTTGCGGAGAATTTAATGAAGTGGGGACATCCGGATGTGGTGGTTACCAATAATGATCCGGCGGATTTCTCGGCTTTACCGTCTTTTTTTGATGTGATTCTCACCGACGTTCCTTGTTCCGGTGAAGGAATGTTCCGCAAAGACCCGGTAGCTGTGGAAGAGTGGAGCCCCGAGAATGTGGAAATCTGTTGGCAGCGCCAGCGACGGATTATTGGAGATATTTGGGACACGTTGAAGCCCGGGGGAATTCTTATATATAGTACGTGTACATTTAATACAAAAGAGGATGAAGAGAATGCACGTTGGATTCAACAAGAGTATGGGGGCGAACCATTAACTGTGCAGGTACAGGAGAACTGGAATATAACAGGAGATCTTTTGTCAGATAAAGGGGATGATTCTAAATCTTCTATTCCCGTCTATCATTTTTTCCCTCATAAGACGAAAGGCGAAGGCTTTTTTTTCTGGTGGCTTTTCGGAAGCCGGAGACAGGAAACGAGATTCCGGTATCTTCTTTCTCGAAGGAGAAGACTTCTAAAAAGAAAGATAAGAAAGGAGGAGCAGCATCTTCTCCTGTTTCGAAAGAACAGCTGAATATTGCAAAAAGCTGGCTGAATGATGAAAATTCGGACAAGTATATATTATCGGCAGAAGGAACAAGTATCCAGGCTTTTTCGCAGTACTACACTAATGAATTGACGATGATGAAGCAAAGCCTGAAAATCGTATCGGCAGGAGTGGAGATAGGAGAAGTGAAAGGAAAGGATTTGATACCTGACCATGCATTGGCGATGTGTAGTTCACTTTTATGCCGGGAAGCTTTCGCTACGGAAGAAATAAGTTATAAACAGGCTATCACTTATTTACGAAAAGAGGCCATTACCTTGCCGGTAACAGCCCCTCGTGGATATGTTTTGCTTACGTACCGGCATATTCCTCTCGGATTTGTGAAGAACATCGGTAATCGTGCCAATAATCTTTATCCGCAAGAATGGCGTATTCGTAGCGGATACTTGCCGGAAAATATACGCATATTATCAGAAGACCCTGCTGATTAAGGCAGTATTCCGGCAGGTATTTCCTGTTCGGAAAGACTAAAAGCTAAGCTGTCTGCCTTTTCCGATTTCTGTGCCTTCAGCTATTTCTTCCAGCGTGTAGGAAGGAGGTGGTGCAGGTGATGTCCGCGTTTCTCCGATGGGTGGAGTATTCCAATTCAGATTCAAGCTTTTATCCAAGCGGTGAAATACGTATGCATTTCCCCACAAGATGAATTTATGATTGGAAATAGGTGTTGCCGCATCTTCCGAAAAAGTGAGGGTTAGTGTCATTTTCTTATCGTCTCCTTCTTCTTTTTCCAGTTTGTAACTTCCTCGAGTTATTAAGGTTAGTCCGGATGAAAAAGCTGTTTGTTCTCCCTGTTTGAAAAAATAAGCATCCCGTGCGTGATTGTTGATTAGAAAAATGTCGGAAATACCGGGTAGAAGATTCGCATCTCCGTTGGGTAAGTTAGACAAGTAGCTGCGGAGCAACTTTATATCCTCGTAATTGTCGACAACCTTGATTGGCAGGGTGCAGGTTTCTTGTGTGGCGTTGTCCGTTACTGTCAGATAAGTTTGCCCGGTGAGAATACCGGTAACATAAATCATACGTCCGGCAGGTACTCCGCTCCAGCCGGTTTCGGTTCCTGCGCTTGCGATGCGTGTGTCTTTAACTTCAAGTGAGTAATCACCATTTCCGCTTTCCAGTCCAAGGTAACGTCTGCCACCCATGGGTACTTCGTATTCACTGTTGTAAAAACGAAGTGGATTTTCTTCATCCTCTTTACATCCACTGAATAGTGTAAGGATGCAACATAATATGAATAGATAGAATTGTTTAGGTCTCATAATCTGTATTTTATGTTCGTTGCAAATGTAACATATTATTTTGAAATATTTAGTTGGAACTTGAAGAAAATGAGAGAAGAGGAGATCTATGGAATATATATTTAGGCATGAATTACACTGAATACATAACTTACATCACTTAAAATAGAAATTAGTATGTTCGGCGTAATCCATGTCTAAAGGATTTTATGTACTATTTATAGTTTACTCTTGTAAATCCGTGCCATTGCTTCTGGTACTGATTTTCCAATTGCAGATAATTTTGATGGCTTTGATAGATGACAGAAACTTCAACGAAATACTCGATCATACTAATTTGTCCACCTGTCAAAGCTTGTTTCAGCAATGCCAAATCTTGTTGAGACTGGAAAGTCTTGCTATATTCTTCCATTGAAGCATGCAGCGTTTTCGCTTCCCGGTAAAGCTGTGCCAATTCGGATTCCACTTGCAGTGTAGCATTATCCTTTTGCAAGTCGATGTTAAGAGCCTGTGCTTTAGCGATTTTTACCTTATTCCGATTTTCGAAAAGTGGGAAAGGAAACCTACCACTACACCGTTGAAAGGTACGCCTGTTTCTGTGTTCCGGCGGTAGCCGAGTTCCAGTTTCGGCAGCCACTGGGATTTATTGACAGCAATCTGTTTACGGGCAACGAGAGCCTCGTTGCCTAGTGCCATTAAGGTACGGTCTGTAGCCATGACTTCTGACTTCAATATTTGATAATCAGTAGGGAAAGGTATAGCCGGATATTGGTTTTCCTCGAAAACCACCGGAATATTACCATTCAGCGTATTCAGCTCCTGCTGTTTGTTGCGGAGTGCTGTTTCGTTCAGAGACGCTTCTGTTTTGACATTCAACAGTTCCAAGTTGATTTTATTGGTTTCGAGAGCATTTGCATCCCCTGTTTGGAGACGTTTGGCGTACATTTTAGCAAGTTCTTCCGCATTGCGGAGACGTTCCTCCAAAATATGCTTTTGCTGACGAAGCATGATAATATCCAGGCAAAGTTCTTTCGCCTGTAACAGCTTCTCTTGACGGAAAACATCCGACTGACTGTCAAAAGCTCCGGCTTTGAGACGATTCAACTTGTTACGTGTGGCGTATAAACTAGGGAAATCAAAGCTTTGTGAAACAACCAGCTCACCGATTGTTTCGCTTTTATCTTTTGCTCCCCATAGATGCGCGTAAAGAGAGTAGGATCAGGCAGGTTATTATCCGTTTTAGCTTCCAGCTTCTGCGAAGTAATCAGTTGCTCGTTTGCCTGCAACTCCTTATTGTTCGTTTCGATATTCTTCAATACCTGTTCAATTCCGTTTTGGGCTTGCACTTCGCCTATGGTTAAGAAAAGAAGTGCAGCGCTTATGGTCATGATTTGTTTCATTTCTAATTTCTTTATTTATTACAAGCTATTGTTGATAGATACTTTATGATAAGGCATTTATTTGTTTGGCACCGAGGAACGACCCGTTCCTCACCGAGAAACACTTGTTTCCTCACCGGGGAACGATGGTTTCCTCACCGAGGAAAAACATCACCCGCTACAGGCTTTCCTGGGCCTTTTTCCGATGCATCATCAGATAAACAATCGGAACGATAAAACCGTTCAAAAAAGTAGACGTTAATAACCCTCCTAAAATCACTTTTGCCATCGGACTTTGAATTTCGTTACCGGGCAAGTCGCCGGCAAGTGCCAATGGAATCAGTGCCAGTGCAGAAGACAATGCCGTCATCAAAATCGGATTCAGACGGTCGAGAGAACCTTGGATCACACTATCATACACATTCAAACCTTCTTCCTTTTGCAGATGATTGTAGTGGCTGATGAGCAACATACCGTTACGCGTTGCAATACCGAACAAGGAAATGAAACCGATGATAGCCGGAATACTGACTTCTCCTGTTGTAATCACCAAAGCAAATACACCACCGATCAGTGCCAGCGGAAGATTCAGCAAGATGACGCCCGACTCTTTCACGCTGCGGAACTCATTGTACAATAACAGGAAGATAACCACGATACTGATAAATGAAGTCAACGCCAGTGTCCGGCTGGCAGCCTGCTCGCTTTCAAACTGTCCACCATACTCGATGTGATAGCCTTCGGGTAGTTGCACCGATGTGTCGATGCGTGTCTGAATATCATTGACGACACTACGCAAATCGCGGTCCGCCACATTAGCAGAAATCACAATTTTACGTTTTACATTCTCGCGGTTGATCGTATTCGGTCCCATGGCTGATACCACTTCTGCTACATAGTTCAAAGGTACTTTGCGCCCGTCATTCGTGTCTACCATCAGGTTGCGGATTTTTTCTATTTCATCCCGGGCATCATCCTTCACTTTCACGATCAGATCGAAACTCTTGCCTTGTTCATAAACCTGCGAGATCACTTTTCCAGCCAAAGCTACATTCACATATTCCGAAAATTCCGGCAGGGTAATACCGAACTTAGCCAGCATTTCCCGTTTAGGCTGTATTTTTAGCTGCGGGCGTTCAATCTGTTGTTCCACGTTCAGGTCGGCAACACCGGGAATATCACTGATAGCTCCTTTAATTTGATTACCGAGTGAGAACATTTTATTCAGATCGTCTCCGAACAGCTTGATAGCGATATTTGCTTTCGTACCCGATAACATAGCGTCGATACGGTGGCTGATTGGTTGTCCGATTTCTATATTTGCCCCGGTGATAGTACCCAATTTTTCACGTACATCAGCTACCAGTTCACTGCGCGAACGATCTTTCAGTTCAAACGGAGCTTCTATTTCAGAAACGTTGACTCCTAACGCGTGTTCGTCCAGTTCGGCACGTCCCGTTTTCCGGGCTACGGTTTGTATTTCGGGAATTGTCATCAATAACTCTTCTGCCCGCTGTCCCATTTTGTTGCTTTCTTCCAGCGAAATACCTGGCAGAGAACTGATATTGATAGTAAACGATCCTTCATTAAAGGAAGGAAGGAAACTGCGTCCGAGTGTAAAGAATACTCCGAGCGCAACTACAAAGAGTGCGATTGTACTTCCAAGTGTCACTCGTTTGTGTGCCAGCACCCAAGTCAGTGCCTTTTCATAAATCCCTTTCATCCAACGGGCAAGGGGAGCTTCTTTCAGTTCCTTGTTTGTCTTATTGCTTCCTAATAGATAAGAACAGAGCACCGGAGTCAGCGTCAGAGCAACTACTGTCGACGCGAACAATGCCACGATAAAGGCAACGCCCAGCGGAACCAACATTCTGCCTTCCATTCCGCTAAGGAAGAACAACGGAACAAAGCTGACAACGATAATCAGCGTTGAATTAAGTATAGGCATCCGCACCTCTTTCGAAGCATTGAATACCACCTCGAGTGTACTTACCTTTCCGTTTCTGCTTTCTGACGGTTCTCCCGCAGTCGTTTATACACGTTTTCCACATCGACGATGGCGTCGTCTACCAATGATCCGATGGCTATCGCCATACCTCCGAGGCTCATGGTGTTGATTGTCAGTCCCATGTAGTGTAGTGTCAGAATCGAAACAAGCAGGGAAAGAGGCAGCGTCACCAATGAAATCAATGTAGTGCGCACATTTGCCAGGAACAGGAAGAGTACGATTACTACGAAAATACCTCCTTCAAAGAGTGATTTCTTCACATTGCCGATGGAACTTTCGATAAAGCGGCTTTGACGGAATATGTCCGTTGAAACTTTTACGTCCGGCGGCAGATTTTTCTGGAGGTCTTTCAGAGATGCTTCCAGTTTGTCCGTCAGTTCCAGTGTGCTGGTAGCCGGTTGCTTGGTAATAGTCATCAGGACGGCAGATTTTCCACGCTCTGAAGCAGTTCCCAGTTTCGGGGCTTTCGGTCCGATGGTTACGTCCGCAATATCTTCCAGCGTGACAGGGAAGTTGTTCACTGTCTTTACTACCGCTTTGCCAAGTTGCTCTGTTTTCGAAGTGGAGAGTACACCACGTACAATATATTCATTTCCGAATTCATAGAGCACACCTCCATTGGCATTTAGGTTCATATCCTGTGTTACAGCCATCACTTCTCCCATCGAGATGCCGTAATGACGCATCCGCTCGGGATCAAGCTGAATCTGGTACTCTTTGATGTCTCCTCCGAGCACCGCTACTTGCGCCACTCCTCCGGTAGACAGCAGACGCGGACGGATAGTCCAGTCGGCAATCGTGCGAAGATCGAGCATGGAAGTGGAGTCGGCAGTCAGACCGACGATGAGCATTTCGCCCAAGATAGAAGACTGTGGTCCAAGAGTCGGTTTGCCGACATTGACCGGCAGCGATTCACTCACCACCGCTAACTTCTCGCTAACAATCTGGCGAGCGAGATAAATATCGGTTCCCCAATCAAATTCTACCCAGACAACGGAAAATCCGTTGGTAGAAGAAGAGCGGACACGGCGCACACCCGTAGCTCCGTTTACGGCAGTTTCAACAGGAAAAGTGACGAGCTGTTCAACTTCTTCCGCAGCCATACCGTTGGCCTCGGTCATGATGACTACCGTAGGTGCGTTCAGGTCGGGGAATACGTCTACTTCCGTATGCATGGCGGTATACGTTCCCGCAATTAGCAGGAGGATGGCCGCGCAGACTACAACCAACCGGTTGTGTAGGGAGTAATGTATAATTTTATTAAGCATGATATTTCATTAATTGAGAGTTATAAAAAACTTGATGGATGCGCCGCACAAAAAAACGGCTGCGACGCCTAGTCTCTTTAGTGTTCGTGACTATGTGCCGGGATGGCATTGCTTGCGCTTGCCAGTCGAACCTGATAAGCACCTTCGGTCACTACACGGTCGCCAGCCTTCACACCAGTTAGGATCTGAACACTTTTACCGTTGTCGGCTCCTATCGTTACTTCCTGTTTTTTATAACCCTCTTCGTCCAGTTGCAGGTAGATAAAGAAGATTCCTTGTTCCTCTGTCAGTGCCGTGCGTGGGAGAGACAGTACGTTTTCCATCGTTGAAGAAAGCAAGAATACCTCCACGAATGATCCGGGGATCACTTCTCCTTTGTTGTCGAACTCAAAAGTGACAGGCACATAAAAAGAGTTGTCTCCGGCAGCTTTTCCAAAAGAGAGAAGTTTGCCGTTCAATGCTTTCAGCTCGTAAACCTGATTATTATAAGGAGTCTGGAAATTGGCGGAACTGATTGTACGGAGGTATGGATAATACTTTTCCGACACTTCGGCACGGAGGAAAAGACGACGATTCTGCGTCACGCTCACCAGCGGTTGTCCGATGGTCACGTAGTCGCCTTCTTTCACAAGAATGCTTTTCACATATCCTGCAATAGGAGCTGTAATACTTTGGCCGATAGCCGAATGATTCTTGGAAAGGGCTTCGTAACTAAGGCGGGCATTTTCATAACTTTGCTCTGCCTGTGCAAAATCCTTGTCAGATACAATCTTGTTTTTAACAAGCTCTTTCATACGTTCGTACTCCTTCTTAGATACCTCGTAGGCAATGCGGGCACGTTGTACCGGATCACCGTCGGCGATATTTTTTGAAGAAATCGTGACTAGCGGCGTACCGCTGCCGACGCTCATTCCTTCCGTTACTTTTCCACGGAAAGATACAACGCCGGCCACTGTAGCTACGGCAACCGATTCATCACCTTGGGCAGCCAGCACCTGTCCGCTGGTTTTAATCACTTGCTGGAAAGGTGCAGGTTCGATAACGCTCACCTTGACACCGGCTGCTTCAGCTTTTGCCTTCGGAAGGATGATTTCATCACTGTGCGCTTCGGCAGCTTCGTTGTATTCATCGGCTGCTTCATGATTGTGTTCTCCGCTACATTCGCCTTCATGGGAATGATCGGGTCCTTCTGCCTCGTGATTATGTTCTTCTGCGGCATGATCGTGTTCATCGTGTGTGTGTGTGACGGTACTATTATTACAGGATCCCAGCACGAATAAGCCCAGGATTCCCACGAAAATAAGTTTTTTCATAATGATATTTTCCTACTAAATTTTACTGTTTTCTTTTTACGCTACAAAGATAAGGTAGCGCAGATGCAACTAATTTGCATTTACGCTTTTACGCAAAAACAGAGTAGGGAGGGGCACGAAGAGAAGTGGTACGATGAGTATCCGTACCATGCAGAGAGTCTCGGTAAACGTAATAGTTCTTAATCCGTTTCTCTTGTGGTCGTAATAGATGCTCGATGATTACATCCGTGAATAAGGTAGCGATGAATACGTAATCCGGTCCGCTATCCGTATGTACGGATGGAGTGGGAGAGTAGAAACGAGTCATACATTCGCTGCTGCAACATGAATCGTTTCCCGGGTGATGATGATGCGTGGGACATTGCTGTTCTACAGGCAAGTCCTGCTTCATGCAAATCATTCCGTTGGGGTGATGATGATGGGGAATAACCGCTGCCACCAACATAATAATGTTGATAAAAAACAGCAGAGTTACTATAATTCGTTTCTTCCCTTTCATCCTTTCTTTTAGAGGTTATCCGCTTTTCAGAGCTTCAAAGTGCAAATATACAAATACTTTTATTCCGCCTGTAGCCGATACCCTCTTTTTATTATTTATTATTTCTTTTCCAGTTCTTGCAACGAATCCATTTTCTTCTTTTCGAGGAACTCATAGATACCGCAAAGATGTTCCGTCACCTTTTGATTACCGAACTCATACACCTTGGTAACCAGCCCGTCAAGGAAGTCACGGTCGTGTGAAACAACAATCAGTGTGCCGTCAAAATCCAGCAATGCCTGTTTCAGGATATCTTTCGTTTTCATGTCCAGATGATTCGTCGGCTCATCCAGGATCAGGAGGTTGACAGGTTCCAACAGCAATTTAATCATGGCAAGGCGGGTACGCTCCCCACCCGAAAGTACTTTCACCTTTTTCATTGATTCCTCGGGACCGCCAAACATGAAGGCACCCAGTAAATCACGAATCTTGTTCCGGATATCCCCTTTGGCTACATCGTCAATCGTTTGGAAAACCGTCAGGTTTTCATCCATCAGCGAAGCCTGATTTTGAGCGAAATATCCGATTTGCACATTATGTCCGAGAGTCAATGTACCGTCATGCTCAATCTCCTTCATGATACACTTCACGAGCGTAGACTTACCCTCACCGTTCTTACCAACGAAAGCTACCTTATCACCACGCTCAATCGTCAGATTAGCATTGCGGAATACCACTTTCTCTCCGTATGCCTTTCCAACACCCTCCATGATGACCGGGTAACTGCCCGAACGGGGTGAAGGCGGGAATTTCAGTCGCAATGCAGAAGTATCCTCCTCATCGACTTCGAGCAATTCCAGCTTTTCCAGCATTTTGACGCGGCTCTGTACCTGCAACGTCTTTGAATATGTTCCTTTGAATCGTTCGATGAACTCCTTCGTTTCAGCAATAAACTTCTGCTGCTCGTCGTATGCCTTCTGCTGCTGTTCGCGGCGGTCCTTGCGCAGCTGCAAATATTGCGAGTAATTTACCTTATAATCATAAATACGTCCCATCGTCACTTCGATGGTGCGTGTTGTAATATTATCCACGAATTTGCGGTCGTGGCTGATTACGATAACTGCTTTCCCGTTATTAATAAGGAAATCTTCCAACCATTGAATAGATTCAATATCCAGATGATTCGTCGGCTCATCGAGCAAGAGCACATCCGGTTTCTGCAACAGCAACTTAGCGAGCTCGATGCGCATCCGCCATCCACCGCTGAAATCACTCGTCTGGCGTTGAAAATCGCTCCGGGTGAACCCTAATCCGAGCAATGCCTTTTCCACATCCTCTTCATAATTAGTGGCATCAATTGAATAAAACTTCTCGCTCAAGCTGGACACTTCCTCGATCAGCGCCATGTAACTGTCGCTCTCGTAGTCCGTCCGTGTCTCGAGCTCTTTGTTCACTTTTCGATCTGCGCTTCCATCTCATGTAGATGTGAAAAAGCTTGTGCCGTTTCGTCAAACACTGTTCTTCCGTCTTCCGTCATCAGATGTTGAGGCAGGTATGCTACTACGCAATCTTTGGGTGCGGAAACTTTTCCACGTGTCGGTTGCCGTGCGCCTGCCAAAATCTTCAGCAGCGTACTTTTTCCAGCCCCGTTTTTGCCCATCAGTGCGATGCGGTCTTTTTCATTAATTACGAAAGAAATATCACTAAATAAAGTAGTGCCGCCAAACTCTACGGCTAGTCCGTCAACAGAAATCATACTATTCTTTTTAAATTGAGGCGCAAAGATAGCGAAATATATGAATCTTTTTTATAACTTGCGGGCTGAAAAGGAAGATAAATCTCAAAAAACAGATAAAAAAAACAATATATAAGCGATATGGAAAGCGAACAAATGAATGAATTCAGACCCTTAATTTTAGTAGCTGAAGACGATGACAGCAACTTTAAATTAATCAAGGCTATCATAGGCAAAAAGTGTGATATCGAGTGGGCTAAAAATGGCCAGGAAATGGTGGAGTTGTTTCAACAGCATCAGGAAAGAACCAAAGCAATGCTGATGGATATCAAGATGCCGGTGATGAACGGGTTGGAGGCAACGAAGATAATTCGTGAGTCTAATACCGAAATTCCTATTATCATGCAGACAGCTTATGCTTTCAGCTCGGATAAGGAAAACGCAATGAATGCAGGAGCAACTGAAGTGTTGGTGAAACCTATTACTTTGAGTATTCTCCGCACTACTTTAAGCAAATATTTACCCGATTTGCAGTGGTAAGATTGATTCTTACGAGATTTTTTTTAGTTTATTAAAAAAGTGCTTAAGCGTTAAAAACGTAAAAGCATGGAAAAGAAGTATGATTGGGTAGAAAAATGGTATTACTCTAACTTCATCTAATGCATTTGGATAAAATAAAATAGGCGAACCTCACGGTTGGCCTATTTTTGTTCGTCTCTGTTAATTTGTTAGAGTACAGAAACGACTCTATGTAAAGTCTCTCCTTTGAGAGATTTTAAGTTCATTATTTGTTTCCGCCAGCCCACCAGACAGCTTCGCTATATACATACTGGCCATCACCGAAAGCAGCTTTCACTTCAGGATTTGCCAATACGTCGTCTGCTCCATAACCGAAGCGCAATGGGAACTTATTGTTGTTCAGCGGGTTCTTCAGTACAATGAAGTTTTCTCCTGCACCTTTCAGACGGCGGTAGTCGTTATAGGCTTCCAGTGATTCGCCGGATGCACCGAAGAAGGCGAGATACTTCTGTATCATTGTCTCTTGCAGAGGGTTGGCATCGAATAACGGTTCTACTTCATCCGTGAAATAGGCTTCTGCCACATCTGCACCCAAATCGCTGTCACCATCATATATCCAAGTGTCTGCAGCATCTATAATTGAGTTTTCCAGATTCTCGAATCCGGCAGTGATTGCAGCTTTTAAAGCATTCTTAGCTTCACTCAGTCTGCCTCCCAAACGGCATAATGCTTCTGCTTCGAGGAATTTCACTTCGTGATAACTGATTAAAAGAGTAGGAGCCGACATTGCCCATGATATCATTGACATACCATAATTGTTCTGCAACTCTTGCGGAGTTCCGTTAGGAGCCGCTTTGATACCTGCGATGTCCGTAGCTTGCGTAGCTCCGTATCCATAAGTGATATAGCCGGTCGGATCGGGCTCCAGGAACGCTTGCGGTGCTCTGGGGTCATTGCGCTCAACAAACTTTTCAATCAGACTGGCACTGGCTGCCAAACTGTTACGGCTATAGCTGAATGACCAAAGCGGATTCAACTGCGAATCAGCATCGTAAACGGCCAACTTACATTCTTCACTTGCATTAGCAAATGATTTGCTCACATAAGTAAGAATATTCTGAAGATCAGTTGTCTTATTGGCACTTTTATTGAGCAGACGCATTGTATAGCGTGCTTTTAACGCATAAGCTGTCTTGAGCCACATACTTGCTTGAGTACTGGTGTTTGAACCGTAGATCAAGTCTTTAGAACCGACTGCGCCGGACAGACCTGCATCTTTGGCAGTACCGTTATTCAGTAGAGTGATGGCATCATCCAGGTTCTGCATTACTTCCTGATAGATACTTTCCTGTGTATCCATTTTAGGTTGCATATACATCGGTGTACCGTCCGGATTGAGGATACCTGTCTGGCTATACGGTGTGTTTCCAAATACATCAGCTGCCACTGCTCCGTTGTAAGCGAGCAGGATTTTAGCAATCGCTTCCGTCACTACGTTTCCTTTTTCCGAAGGATCTTCTTCGCACTTCTTGATAACGATTTTAGCGTTCTTGATATTTGAATACACGTTGATCCATGCGTTGTTGTAGGTAGTAGCCGTTGTAGGCTCTCCGCTACGTACTTCCGCCCGGTAAAGCTGGTTGGATATACCCGTTTCGTGTTCTATGTAAACAGAAGAATAGAGCGAGAAATCCCCTCCTACAGTGCTGAATGCAGTGCTTACGCCTAAGTCCGTAATCAAAAATTTTGCAGGCGCATCCAGAGGATTGTTAGGGTTTTCATTGATTTTATCCATTGCGTCTTCCGTACAAGCAGAAGCAATGGCAGCAGTCAAGAAAGAAACTGCCAGCAATTTTCCTATTGATTTATATTTTTCATTGTCTTGCAGATTAAAATTTAATGTTGAAACCAAAGCCGAAACTAGCTGTTTGCGGCATTGAATAATCTTCAAATGCTCCTGCCATGTTGTTGTTACCCTGACTGGCTTCCGGATCGAGGTCAGGCAATTGAGCCCAGATCAGGATATTTCTGGCAAATGCGTTTACAGAAAGTTCTATCGAACGTTTTTGAAGAATTTTGTAGTTGACAGCCACTTCACGCAGTTTGATGAAAGAATTGTCATATACAGAAGATTCGTCAATATCGTTCAGGCGGCTGTAAAATACCTGTTGTGCGTTTGCACCTGTGATGGCGATATCGTTTTTAGTTCCATCGGTTTTGTATCCGTCGAAGATGATGGTACCTTCGCGGTTTTCCGTTCTCTTGCTGACACCGTAGTAGTCTGCCAGTCCGGTTGTTCTGCTGTACATCTGGCCACCCTGTTTCCAGTCGAGTACTGCGCTGATTGTACACTTCCATAAACGTAATGTGGTGTTGAAACCCATCAGGAAGTCCGGAGAAACCTTTCCGATTACCTGTGCTTCACCAGCGATAGGAAGACCGTTTTCGTCTACCAGACGATTACCATTTTCATCTCTCTTGAAACCTACACCATAGATAACAGGGAATTTTTCACCTGCCGAAGCACGTACCTGCGGAGTAACATAACCACCCAGAGAGATATTTTCTACACCCGGTGCCAGTTCATCTACGTAGTTATCGATTTTCGTCCAGTTGAATGCAAAATCCCAGTTGATATTCTTCGTCCGGATCGGGTTGAAGCCGAGAGTGAATTCGTGCGTGTTGGTATGAATCTTACCACCGTTGGTGAGCAGTTTGCTGGCACCGGTAGAAGAAGCCAAAGGCACTTCAAAAATCTGGTCTTTCACGTTCTGGCGTGAGTACGTATAACTGAATGTGATTAAGTTATCGAGGAAGTTCACATCAGCACCGATTTCGTAAGAACGTGTATTCTGCGGTTTCAGATTCGGGTCGAATATCGTGTAATACGGAGTATACGCAGTCGTACCTTTGATAGGGTACATGATTGGAGTTAGCATATAGAATCCACCTCCGTACGTCGGAGTTGAGTAGTAGTTTTCGAGGAAATCTCCTGCTTGTCCTACTTCCGCATAAGATACTCTCAATTTAGCGTGATTAACAACATTGTTTTTCAATGCATCCAGTTCCGTCAGGATAAAACCTGCTGAAATAGAAGGATAGAAGAGTGAACGGTTGTTGCGCGGCATATTAGATACGTAGTCCTGACGTCCGGTGAGGGTCAGATAAAGCATATTTTTGTAAGAAGCCGATACGTTACCGAAGAATCCCACTGTGCGGTTTTTCCACGTCTCTTCCTCTGTCTGTTGAGTAGTGGCGTTGTTGATGTGGTTCCATCCCGGGAAGTTGTAGTTCGTACCATATTCATAATACTTCTTTCTGTTGCTTTGGATAATTTCATTACCCAATACGGCGTTCAGTCCCCAGTCCTCATTGATGTGCCAGTCGTAGTTGATGGTCAGCAAAGAGTTGTATGTAGCGTTCGTCCAACCGTAGTTTTCGATTTGTCCGCGACCGCCACCCGTGTTACTACCGTATCCGTAGCTGTCTACGTAGTGAGTAGTGTAAGCATCCACGCCGACCATGTATTTTGCGTTCAACTTGTGGTTAGTTGTGCCGAAATCAGTCTGATAGCTTGCATATACATTTCCGAAGAAGCGGTTGGTGTCTTCCGTGAATTTGTTGTTGTCCATCGCCCAATAAGCGTTGTCAAAGCTACCACGGAAAGAATTCTGTGTGTACTGGTTACCGTCTACGTGACTTGGAATCCCTGCAAGATCATAGCTGGGAGGAGCTGCGTAAACCGTTCTCAACAGACCGTTACCGGAAGTCACTGCCTTGTCGATAGAAGTAGTGATATAGTTAGCTGTAAATCCGGAACTCCAGTTGTTAGTCAGTTTGGTGTCGGCGCTAACCTTTACATTATATCTGTCCATACCAGTGCTTGAGATAATGCCGTCCTGATGTGTATTTCCCAATGAGATAGAGTAGGAGCTTTTGTCGAGCATCTGCGCTACATTCAATGAATTGCTCCAGGTGATTCCTGTGTCGAAGAATTCTTTAGCATTGTCATACGCCTGTGGAGTGACCCATGGATCAAGGCCGGCTGACGCACGTTGGGGAACATAATATTTTCCTTGTTGCTTACCGAACTTCTGCGTGTATTCGTTATCTGTGTTACCACCGTATGTTGCATCGTTGGGAAGTTCGGAAATCTTAGGTCCCCAGGAGGTTCCCGATGTGGCACTGAATTTTCCACCCGAACCTTGTGCGTATGTTTTCTGGAACTCCGGCAGACGACCTACTACATCGAAGCTGACATTAGAAGAGAAGCTAACCTGCGGTTTGCCTTTTTCCAGCCCTTTACCACTCTTGGTTGTGATGATAATCACACCATTGGAAGCACGGATACCATAAAGTGCAGATGCAGCCTGTCCTTTCAAAATGTTGATACTTTCAATATCATTAGGGTCGATATCTACCGCACGGTTGGCGAAGTCGGCTCCGCTCACACTACCATTGTTCTGTATGTCTGTACTAACGTCCGGCGTACTGGTTACCGGCATTCCGTCGATAACGTAAAGCGGAGTGTTGTCACCCGAGAAGGAACGTGCACCACGGATAGTGATCTGTGAAGAAGCTCCCGGCATACCACTTGAAGGCTTAACGTCCAAACCGGATACTTTACCTTGCAACGCTCCTGCCAGATTGGAGTTGGCAGCTTGCGTCAGCTGATCTGATTTTACGTCCTGAACGGCGTAACCCAGTGCTTTCTTTTCACGTGAGATACCCATGGCTGTCACTACAACCTCATCCAGTGCTTTCGCGTCGTTTTTCAAAACAATTTTTATCACTCCCGGTTTGATGGAAACGTCCTGCGAAATCATTCCTACATAAGAAACGCGCAAAGTTTTAGCAGAACTTGGTATGTAGAAGTTTCTGCCTTTATCATTGTTAATAGTTCTTTAACCCTTTTGAAGGTGCAAAATGATAAAAAGATACCGTTTTGGAGGCAATAATGTTCACTTTTCCTTGAAAAAGCCTGATTTTGGTGCTATCTTTATGATAGAAATTATCTTTTAAAATATGCTAAATCGGAAAGGTATTATTTTAACCTATCAGTTTTTGAATACTTCTTGCTTTCAAAACGATACTTTTTAGTTAAATACGTAACACTTTTTTCGGTTTGTCATAATTAGTGTTATCTTTGCAACCTGTTAGAGACAAAAAATCTGTTTATAGGTTAAATTTAAGAGAGAATTTATGAAAAGAAAATTGATGTTCTTAATGACCTTCCTTTTTATAGGTATAGGTCTGATGACAGCGCAGACATCCAGAGTTACCGGTTTGGTTACTTCTGAAGAAGATGGACAACCTGTCGTAGGTGCTTCAATATTGGTGAATGGCACTACCCTTGGTACTATCACTGATATTGACGGTAAGTTTACAATCGCAAATGTACCAAGTTCTGCTAAGACTTATTGATTTTTCTTTCCTCCTTTCCTTCTGCTTTTTTTTTCTCCTATCTTGTTGTTTTTCAATGTTTTTGTTTCGGATTTTAAAAATTAACCTATTCTTCCGGTTTCTTTTATTGAAATTTCCTTTATCAATTTAGTAGTCTTTGCTTCTCATTGATTTTTGAGAAGGGATTAATATTCTACCCAAATTTTTAATAAATTTCCCGGTGTTTTTCTTTATCTAAGCGTTTTTTTTAATATTCGTGTTTTGGAGGTATGAGTTAAATGTTACAATCTAATAGTGATTGAAATTATGAGTGATAGTAAAGAAGAATGCAAGATACTGTAATAATAACTTGTACGACACCCGGGTGTCAGATAACCTAGTTCTACTAACTAAAATAAAGGTAAAGCCATACTATTTAATTTGCATTAGAACAAATCAAATTTACGTCTCTGCAAAATGGGATTTTCAGCTTGTGTTATTTTATTCCGCCACGATCACTTTGATGTCATAACCTATGAAAAGGCCGCTCTCTATGACACCGGTAATGGTTTTGAGTTGTTCTTCGAGCGAAGAATCAATATAGTTAAAACGAGTGTCGAGGATGAAATTTCCGTTTTCTGTAAAGATAGGTCCGTCTTTGCCACGAGCGGGACGAAGAACAATCTCCGGGGCACCCAGCCGCTGCAACTCATGCTCTACATAAGTCAGTGAGTCCGGAAAGACCTCTACAGGGATGGGAAATTTATTTCCCAACTGATTGACGCGCTTGCTGGGGTCGATGATGATGAATGTTTTATGGCTGCTTCTAATGAGCAGTTTCTCTTTGAACATAGCTCCGCCACGTCCTTTAATCAAGTTTCGCTGCGGGTCTACTTCGTCCGCTCCGTCAAATGTCCAGTCGGGGCGCTTGTTCCAAAGGATAGTTTGTGGGATGCCTAGCTGTATGCAAGTCATCGAGATTTCTTGAGAGGCGGGAATCACTTCAATATGCAAGTGCTCTTCACGAATCCGTCGCGCCAGTTCGAACAGAGTTAGATAGACTGTAGAGCCGGAGCCGGCTCCTATCACATCTCCGTCTTTTGCCGTGGCGGCAATTTCACGGGCTACGTGTTCTTTTGCCTCCCGGTTGATGATGGAGTCCGACCATTGCAGGTGTTTTATCAGGTGATTTTTCCAATCCATAAATTTGCGTTCTAAATCGTTTTCGTTTTAAGTTCCTCTTTTCTATATAACGAATTGGCGAATCTGTTTGTTTGTTCGTTTCAAATTCAGAAGGAAAAAACTCATTAGCGGCAATTCAATCATTTAAATCGTTAATAAACGATTCGTTAATTTTTAACTTTATTGCGTTAAACGTTAACGAACATCTGCTTTTTATTAAACCGTGTTATAAGTTAGGCTGCTTTGGCCTGAAAATTTGGAGATAACCGAAAAGTCCGTATCTTTGTACTGTGTTTTTCATAGTATTAGATTTAAGGTTAACAAAGATTGGCTGTCTGGGATAGATAGCCTTTTTTTTGTCCCTACCATTCCTTACAGAATCAGCCAGATGGCAATGATGTGCCCGATGCTGCCTCCCAGACAAAACAAGTGGAAAGTGGCATGCATATAGGGTTTGCGCAATGAATAAAAAACAGCTCCCACGATATACGAAACTCCTCCGCCAATCAGCCACCAGAAAGCGGTAGTGGCTCCCAGTTCTCCCAGATGGTCTAACAAAGGTTTCATGGCTACCAATATACAGGCGCCCATCCCTACGTAACAAGCCGTTTCGAGATTGCTATGTTCTTTCAGTTTTTTGAAGCTAAGAATGAAACCGGCGATAGCCGATAGCCAGACGAAAGCGAAAATTCCCCATCCCCATCCGCCGGCATGCCGCAGAACGAGCAGGGTAAAAGGAGTGTAGGTTCCGGCAATGTGCAAATAGATAGCTCCATGATCGAATTTACGGAGCAGCTCTTTCAGCTTTCCCGGACGGCTGCCGTGATACCACGTAGAACTGACATAAGAAGAAAGCATCCCCGCCAGATAGACGGATACACAAGCAACTGCCCACTGCGGTTCCATATTCTCGGAAGCCTTTTCCAATAGGAAATATCCGGCCACGATTCCAAGCAGGATGCCTATTCCGTGGCTAAGGGTATTTGCCCATTCTTCTATATGATTGTATCGTTTGTTCTTCAATGTTCCTTTTTTTGAATGGTTAAGTCACAAAAAATATTGAGTCGCAAAGATACTTTATTTTCCGTAAAGCGTTTCCCCCCTTATTCTTTTTTTAAAATGATTTTTCCTCCATATTGTCCTGCCACTTGCTTGCGGAAATCAATGAATGCCGCATATTCATCCGGACTGTAACCCCCTTTGCGCATAAACAATCGGTGAGTGATGTAGATTTCCTTATCTTTCACCTGAATACTGGAATGGAAACTGCCGAACTTGCTTTTCACGTCAAGCGGTTTCGGAAGTCCTTCGATTACATATCCTTCCGGCAGTTGGATGCGGATGCTGTCGGTATCTGTGTATCCGTAGTTGATGTAAATGGGATAGGTGCGCTTCGTCACAGGAGGAACACTGAATTCTTTTCGGAACACATTGGTGGGGATAAACAGACGGTTGCCCGTTTTATGCCCGTATTGATTGCTGGTGGCAGTGTAGTCGAAGGTGATAGACGGATTGGGCTCCTTGCACTCGCTGATTTGCAGGTTCTGAATATCGGCTTGGGATAAGTTGATGCTTGAACGGATGCGGTCTTTCTGTTTGTTAGGCTCCAGATAGACGATGCCTGCTTCATTCTCATATTGAAAAATCCGGGAGATTTCGTTCACCTCTATCCGTGCCTCGGCTGTGGGGGAGAGGGTGATGTTGGCAACGATGTGCTGTGTGTTCAGCGAGTCGGGATAGGTGGGCAGGCGATACATCTGGCCGCCGGTCGGTTCGATGAGTAAGGCGTCGTGTCCCGCAATGTCTTGGTGGACATAGCCGAAGGGAAGCGATGGATTTGTACATTCCAGCCAGAGCGTATCTTGGGGAAGCGGAACTTGCAGGATGACGTGATTCATCTGGTTGGCACTGGAGAAGTCTGGTAGCAAGCGCTCGTTGGTGGTGCTGATGACTGTATAAGTGGAAGCAATTCCCAACTCTTTCAGCATGGCGCGGGTGTAATTGGACAATCCTTTACAGTCGCCGAATCCCGTGCGGCAAACATCGGCGGCGGCAATGGGCTGTAAACCTCCGATGCCTAGTTGGATGCTCACGTAACGGGTGGTTTTGGCCAGATAATCGTAGATTGCTTTCACCTTGTCCCGGTCGGTAGTGCAGCTGGCTGTCAGTTCGTGCAGCTTGGCGCGGAAAGGTTCGGTGAGCAGGTCGCGTCCGTTGAGCAGTTGGTATTGCCATTCTCCGTACTTTTGCCAGCTGCTCATATCGCCTTCCGACTTGTCGTACTTGAAAGCGGAGGGAGCAAAGTAGACACGTGGAAATAGCTCGGCGAAATCCGGACCGAAAGGTTCTTTGATGATGGGAGAGAGCTTGGAAGCGGTGGCTTCAATTACTTGCTGCCCGTCGGCTCCGGTGGACTCCTTCACTTCGATTCCTTTTCCCTGCGTGTTCAGTTCGCGGTATCTGCATCCTTGTCCTGCGGGCAGCTCGATCCGGTAAGTCGCTTTCTCCACTCCCTGGTTAAATTCTGCCTGCGGGACAAAAGGGAGATAACCGATCAGTCCGTTGTTGCATTTCATTTCCCATTCGTATTTCACTGTGAAAGGGAAAGAAGGATGATTACATTCGTAATAATAAAAATAATCGTCCGTGCTAAGCGAGGAGCTGTATTCACTTTTCTGTAGTTCGGATTTCTTTATCTTACGTACACTTTGTCCGGTGGCATTGAGGATTTCTCCGGAGAATTTCTGCAAAGAACGGAACATGTCACATCCGCAGAAGAAACGGGCTGCCTCCAATCCTTTACGGTTGAGGACGCTGATTGTCAGGCTTTCTTTTTCTATGGATTGGGTCATAGATTTGCAGAGAACCTCTGTGCGTGCTTCAACGATAACGGAATTGGCATCCTTGAGAATATCCTGTGCACATGCCGGCTGTATGTGCAGACTTAGGCAGATAAGGACACAGGACAGACCGAATGCCCGGCATATCCTTTGTTTCAGGATGGGGTGGCTGGAACGGATCATTGGTGTAAACAGGTAAAGTTTATATTTTTTTGAGCACGATGAGTGCGTTGTTTTTTTCGATTACTTTGGCCCATAGTTCCTGCAGTTGTTTGTATTGTTCGGAAAGGAATATGTAGCCTTTCAGGTGGAATACATAATTGAGCAGGATTGTATTTCCCTGTTGCTGAATCATATATTTACACTGTAATCCGTCTCCTTCCGACCGGATAGATTGTGATTGAGGAAGTTCTTCCACTTCATATCCTTCGGGGAGAGTCAGCGTAGACAGCATCGTGAATTTGTACGGGTAGGGAAATTCGATGGGAAGTACCCGTTCCGTCTGGATAAAAGGATTGCTTTTCAATTGCGGAAAGAGCATTGGATTGATATAAAGGTGATCGTCCGTTCGGTCGGCTTGCAGGACGAAGTCAAACTCTTCTTCTATCAGTGCCCAGTCATTTTCCTGCTTTTTCACTTTCAGGTTGGTGACAGTGAGTTTCTCTTTCTGGCTGACTTTGTTTTCAGGATTCGAAACGAGATTGTCCTGTTTATGATTTTCATTTGCCTGATATTCGATGGCTTCCTGCCCGTAGAGAACCGTGCTGCGATGTCCTTTCACTTGATTTCCCTCTATTCGAGCATCAATCTTCATAAAACTTTTGTTGTGGGAAAGAGCCATCACGTTCACCCATTTCTTTTCTTCTTTCTCTTTTAGGGAAAGCATGCGTGCTTTGTTTACAGACAATTCAAGCGGCAATATATTAAAGGCAGGTACGTCCATAGAACTGTCTAAAAATACATATTTTTGTTTGTTTATATCGTGGATAGCAACAAAGAATGTATTTAGTTTTTGCAGAGAAGGAAAGTTGTACGGCAGCATACCTGATGAACGTCGGCTCATAACCACCGGATAGGCTTCCAGCCCGAAGTCTTTCAGGATGCTGATAAGGATGAAATTCAGGTCGGCATTACTGCCGCTTCCTTTCTTGATTACTTTTTCGAGCTTTTTGCTGTAGAGCTGATACCGTCCGTTCCAGGCCATTTTCTTTTTGAGCACCTGGAAGGCGCAGATGATTTTCTCCTCGAAATTCATTTCGCTGTTGTAGGCTTGTTTGGTTTCAGGGCGGAAAGGGTTGGTGAGTGAGAGGTGTTCGCCGAACTGTGTATTTTCCGGTTTGAGCAACTGCTTGTCTACATCTTCCCATTTCTGGCTGTATGGTTTGTATTCATTGGGGGTGAATTGAGTGCCTTGCAGATCGAAGCTCACTTGCACCTTATAGTCTTCCGGACACCAGCAGTAGGATTCGTCCTGACGGATAGCCGGAAGGTTGCGTGAGATAAAGGTGGTTTCTTGTGCCGAAACGGTGAAGTCTTTGCTGACTCCACCCGCACCGGAGCCTTCACGTTCCGTGGCATGGATGGAGGAGTCTCTTTGCTTCACTTGTATGTAGTCCTTTCCCCGGAGTTCGATGTTGTAGACAAATACATGAGGGATGGTGATTTTATACTGGTTGTAGAGCATCGGGAGTTCTTCCTGCATCATCCAGTTGTCGATGTGTGAGAAATAGTCGGAGTAGAGTTTGTAGTGATATTCGATGATAGTGCCCTCTTTGACAGCAGGCAAAGAGAATTTTAGTATTTTATACAGGTTATTGAACCGTTCGAAAGAGATGGATTCCCGCTTCATGGGCGTTTTTATGCATTTCCCGTTTTCCATATTGTAGGAGCAGCCTTCTATCTCACTGGCTCTTTCCTGTCCTTCATCTTTATCGGTAGGAGAGTAGTAGGGAACGGACACGTCGGCGTATGACACTCCTTGTGGTTTCAGGATTTTGATGCGTACCCAGTGCTCGGTAGTTAGTTGAAAACCGTCATGGTAGATGAAGTCACTTTGTCCCTGATGGAAGAGATAAATAGCCGTAGCGGTGGTGTCCGGGGCATAAGAGGTGAGAGACAGTTCTTCTTTGGAGGGTTTTCCGTATTTCAGATTGGGCTCTATGGTGGCTGTTGTGGCTTGCTGTGGGTAGACAGGCGACAGGAGCTGTAATAGAAATGCGCAGAGAATGAATAGTTTTCTCATAATTGTGTTTTTTGTAGTATGCTCACAAAGATAAAAAAAATAGAGAAAGGTGTACCGCCTTTCTCTATTTTAATTTTATTTTATGTATAAAATATATTATACCAAATGTCCGATCCATTCTTCACGGTCGCCGGGGAGAAGGTCGATAACGGGAATTTCTACCATTGTGTAGCATCCCGGCTGTTGCTTCATCGAAGCACGTGCCACACATACTAGCACTTGTGCTGTCAGTGCGGGGTTATTGATGCGCATATTAAATTCGAACAACTGATTCTGTGTTTTGCCGGATACACCTTTGCGAGTGAGATTTACACCGTGACCCATATCCAATAGAGCGTCTACGCTCGGAACGAGTTTCACGTGTGTTTCATCATTCACGAAGTAAGGGTCTGCTTTGATGGCAGCAGCTACTTCTTCAAATTTATATCCGTCTTTCAGTTCGATATACACCATGCGGCGGTGGATTCCCGTGCCGGTAGGAATAGTCATGGAAAGAGCGGCTTTCACCCCGTCGATAGCTTTCACGGCTACGGTGTGTCCCATGCTCATACCCGGACCGAAGTTGGTGTAAGTGATTCCTTTCGGAGCAATCGCTTCGAGCATGGTGCGTACGATGGAGTCGCTTCCCGGATCCCATCCGGCAGAGATGATCGATACGGCTTTATGTTCTTTGGCCGCAGCGTTTAGTGTACGGCGCAAGTCTACGATGCCGGTATGGATATCGAAACTGTCCACTGTATTAATGCCCATCGCCAGGTATTCTTTTGCATATTTCTCTACGCTGCGGGTCGGCGTGCAAAGAATAGCTACGTCTACATCCCCCAACTCTTTTATGTCCTTTACTACTGCATAGTTTGCCAACTCTTCCGGTTTGTTCTCTGCTCCTGCACGACGAACGACTCCGGCTATTTCGAAATCAGGTGCCGCCTGAAGCGCTTCCAGTACATAATGTCCGATGTTACCATAACCAACGATGGCAGCTCTTACTTTTTTTCATTCTTTTCTTGGTTTTAATGAACAAATTTCTTTCTTTTGCTTGCAAAAGTAAACAATTTACTACTAACTTTGGTTCATTCGCTTTAATATTTTATTTTTTTCATATTCTTCATATCTAATGTACAAAAGAATAATCTGTGAAAATCAGTGTAATCTGTGGTGAGAAAGTTTTATCTTTGTCCCTGTTATGATAGAATATATTAGAGGCGAACTTGCCGAACTAAGTCCGGCAACCGCAGTGATTGACTGTAACGGGGTGGGATATGCCGCCAATATATCTTTGAATACCTATTCGGCTATTCAGGGAAAGAAAAACTGTAAGCTATATATTTACGAGGCGATTCGTGAAGATGCGTATGTGCTCTACGGATTTGCCGAGAAACAGGAACGAGGGAGATTTTCCTATTATTGATTTCCGTTTCCGGAATCGGGGGGAACACGGCTCGTATGATTCTTTCGGCTCTCTCGCCTGCCGAACTGGTGAACGTAATCAGCACCGAAAATGCGAACATGTTGAAAACGGTGAAAGGCATCGGGCTGAAGACTGCGCAACGCGTGATTGTCGACCTGAAAGATAAGATAAAAACAATGGGTATGTCTGCTGCCGGAGGGGTTTCCGCAGGTTTGTTGTTGCAACCTGCCAATGCGGAAGTGCAGGAAGAGGCGGTGTCTGCATTGACGATGCTAGGCTTTGCTGCTGCACCTTCACAGAAGGTGGTGTTGGCTATCTTGAAGGAGGAGCCGGATGCTCCGGTAGAAAAGGTTATCAAACTGGCTTTGAAACGTTTGTAGTATGCAGCAACAGAAAATTTATATGCAGGCATGGCTGGACGCTCACGGTCGTGCAAAGGTAGTGAATACGGATAAATGGTATCTGGATTTTGCTAATCAGCTATTGCCATTGGTGGCCGAATCTGTATATATATGGTGGGAAAGAGATGGAAGAAGACCAGAAGCAAGTGGCTCTGACGTGTGCCCTATATTTGGAAGATTGTGTAGCAGATGGAGGAAATTGGCGTCAGTTTATCCACTGGCATCAGGAAAACTACGGACGTTACCTGCCTTTCTACACGTTGACGGACGAATATCTGCCGGACGAAATCAACCGTGAAGATGTTGTTTTCCTTTTGTGGGCAATCAATTCACCGGTCGGTAATGATTTTGACGGAGTGGAGAACCCGATGGATGCAGATTTGCTGGAGTTTGCGGATGTGTTATACAACCGTTTGGATGCTGCGTTCGAATTGGCTCCTATCAGTGATTACCTTGCGACGGATTGGCTGCTGGAAACGGAATTGATGCAAAAGAAGCGAATGCCTTTGCCGATAGCTTTGCCGGGAGAAAAAATGCCTGCCAACGTAGAACGTTTCCTTGAAGCAAGTAAAGGTGAACCGCTTTTGTACTTCGACTCTTACGATGCGCTGAAATTTTTCTTTGTGCAATCATTGAAGTGGGAGGATGAAGAAGATTCTCTGTTGCCTGATTTAAAAGAGTTTGATAACTTCGTGGTTTTCGCCAATCCGAAAGGTCTGTTGATCGGTCCTGATGTAGCCGAATATTTTGCGGACAAACGCAATCCGCTCTACAATGCCGAACTGGCTGAAGAGGAAGCATACGAGCTGTTTTGTGAAGAAGGTTTGTGTCCGTTTGATCTGTTGAAATATGGAATGGAACACGATTTGTTGCCGGAAGCACAGTTCCCGTTTGAGAACGGAAAGGAGTTATTGCAGGAAAACTGGGATTTTGTGGCTCGCTGGTTTTTGGGTGAGTATTACGAAGGAGAATAAGAATTATAAGAAATAAGTACTGTTTATATAAGTGCTGTCTATGTTAATCAAAAAAAGTAACAATCCTTTTGCCGGAAAGACAAAGTCCGCAGCCGGTAAAAAGAAGACAACCGGAAAACGGGTTGGAAAATCAAAGCAGGAAAAGGCTAATAATCAATTGAATAGAAGGGTAAAATAAAGGCGTGTAGACCACGCCGTTTTTGCTTACCAGGCTACGCCGTTTTATGATGGCAGACTACGCCTTTTCTCCATACCAGGAAACGCCTTTTCTCCCGCGCAGAGAATAAAGAGGCTTATTATACATTTGACGGGAATAGTTGTCGTTTATGAAAAATAACAACTATTCCCGTCTATTTTATTATTAACCAATGGCTTTTTCTGGTGGATGGCTTTCCTTTTACTAATCGGTAATTTCTTCCTGTGCTTTCCGTTCTTTCTTCTTATTGATGAATCCGATTTTCAGGTTGGCTTCCTCTTGTTCTTTTTTAATCTGTTCCATTGCAGAGAGGATTTGCGCTAATTCATAAACATTGGCTGCGGCTAGCCGGTCGGTGGGACTCATCGTTGTTTTATAGGTACGGTCGCCCATATATTCCACACGGATATTTTTGTCTTTATTGAGATTCAGGAATTCGATCACATTTCCGTCTTCCCCTAGTTTGTAGTCAGCTTTTTCTATTTTCTCGTTCATATCCGTTGTCTCGTAGCTGTCTTTGGAACTTGGAGTTTCTGCAAAACTGCCGTCAGGAGCAATCACTTTCACTTTTGTATGGTGGATATTGCCGGCACCGCAATAGATAGAGGTCATACTCATGATGCCTTGCTCGTTCACTTGGAAGCGGAGGTACGAACGGTGCATGTTTTTCTCAATGGTCTGTGTAGGCCAGAGATAGTTGCCGACTTGTTGATATTCGGCATCTTTTTCTAGTTTGAATTTGTCCTTGATGGCATTGAATTCTTCTGTCTTTGCCTGAAAGGCGCTATCCAGGTAAGCAAGCGTTTTTTGCTGTGCCTTTGTTTCAACATCAAGCATTAGTGCCTGTCCTGCCTTACATGCTTCGAACGCTTTGGGATACAGAATCTTGATACTGTCAATTTGTAACTTAGCTTCTTCATAGTCGCCACGTTCGTAGGCAGCCTTGGCAACCATCAGTTTTTCATTGGCTTTTTTCTCAAGGCCATTTCCGCAGGCAGCTAATGCCAGCGTACCACAAAAGAGGATAATCAGTTTTTTCATCACAAATTCTATTTACTGGTTTTATTAGCGGCAAAAATACGAATATATCCCTTATTTTTGTAATTTTGTCCCCTCAAAACTTATAACTAAAAAGAATGATAGAGTTGACTCAAGAGGAATTGAAGCAGCATTTTAGCGAACCCATCTTCGGACAGATAGCCGAAACGGCCGATGCGCTCGGTATGGAGTGTTATGTGGTAGGTGGCTATGTTCGTGATATTTTTCTGCAGCGTCCCTCTAAAGATATAGATGTAGTAGTTGTAGGAAGTGGAATTGCAATGGCGGAAGCCCTTGGAAAACAGTTGGGACGTGGTGCTCATGTTTCTGTTTTCAAGAATTTCGGAACAGCACAAGTAAAATATAGAGGCACGGAAGTAGAGTTTGTTGGTGCACGTAAAGAATCTTATCAACGGGATTCGCGTAAACCTATTGTTGAAGACGGCACGCTGGAAGACGATCAGAATCGTCGCGATTTCACGATCAATGCTCTTGCCGTATGTCTCAATAAGGCACGTTTCGGCGAGCTGGTAGACCCGTTCGGAGGCATGGAGGATATGAAGGAAAAGACAATCCGCACTCCCCTCGACCCGGATATTACTTTCAGCGATGATCCCTTGCGCATGATGCGTTGCATCCGTTTTGCTACGCAATTGGGATTTTATATTGACGATGATACTTTCGATTCTCTTGCCGCAATAAGGACCGGATTGAAATTATATCCCGTGAACGTATTGCGGACGAACTGAATAAGATTATTCTTTCTCCAATCCCCTCAAAAGGATTTATTGATTTGGAGCGTAGCGGTTTGCTGCCGTTGATTTTTCCGGAATTTGCTGCCTTGCAGGGTGTGGAAACACGGAACGGACGTTCCCATAAGGATAATTTTTATCATACGTTGGAAGTGCTGGATAATATCAGCAAGAAGACTGATAACCTTTGGCTGCGTTGGGCTGCTTTGTTGCACGACATTGCCAAACCTGCCACGAAACGTTGGGAGCCTAAAGCGGGATGGACGTTCCATAATCATAACTTTATCGGTGAAAAGATGATTCCGCATATCTTCCGCAAGATGAAGTTGCCGATGAATGAGAAGATGAAGTATGTACAAAAGCTGGTCAGCCTGCACATGCGTCCGATTGTTATCGCGGATGATGTGGTGACAGACTCGGCTGTACGCCGTCTGCTCTTTGAAGCGGGAGATGACATTGACGACTTGATGATGCTCTGTGAAGCGGATATTACTTCCAAGAATATGGAACGTAAGCAACGTTTCCTGAATAACTTCCAGTTGGTTCGACAGAAACTGAAGGATTTGGAGGAGAAAGACCGTGTCCGTAACTTCCAGCCACCTGTGAGTGGAGAAGAAATTATGGAGATTTTCGGCTTGGAACCTTGTCGTGAGGTCGGAGTCTTGAAGAGTGCTATCAAAGATGCAATCTTGGATGGAGTGATTCCGAATGAATATGAGGCGGCTCATGCTTTCATGCTGGAACGGGCAAAGAAGATGGGAATGACGCCTATTCGCTGATAGAAGGACGGAACAGATATAAAATCAGGCATCGTAATCCTATAGTATTCAGACACTGATTTATGCGAATCAGTAGTTGAATTGGAGTAAAACAAGGCAGGAATGAACTAATCTTAGTTCTTCTAAGATTTAATTGGTAATATGCGATGATTTAATATTCATTATACATAGATTTATTCGTCTGACAATTGTCAGACGAATAAATTCATGTATCATTAGCCATAACCCCATTAGGTATCAAAAATAAATCTGCACAAGCTCGAAATTAGTTCATTTCAGTACCGGCATGAACAAGATTCACCTCTGTACCCTCCGTGTCCTCTGTGGTGAAAACCGTATAGGAATGAATGATAACTTGCTTTCCAACTGCTGATTACTCATTATTTCTTTATCTGTGTGTTTACCGTTTGGGCAACGTCACCGAAAAATGAGGATTCGGAGTATGTTGTTCAAAGATGATAGCCTTCATCTTTTCCACGATATCTGGATGTTGGAGTGTTATGTCATGATCCTCATGAATATCTGTTTTTAGATTATAGAGGAACGGTGTTCCTTTTTTCACTACCATTTTCCAATCATCCATGCGTACGGCAATCTGGTCTGTTTCATCAAATTCCCAATACAGGAAATCATGCTTCTTTTGCTTTTTATTACCCAGTGTGGGAGCGAAAGAAATCCCATCGAAATAATCGACTTCTTTTTCCTTATTGCGGTATTTCTTTTCGTAGTCCTTGATGCCGATCACTTCGCAGAATGTAGGCATTAAATCATAAAAAGCACAGATGTGATCGTTCACTTTACCTGCTGGTATGTGCCCCGGCCAACGGGCGATAAATGGAATACGTATTCCTCCTTCGTGGCATTGACGTTTCAGTCCGCGTAGTTTTCCGTCTCTGCCGAAGAAAGTAGGATCAGCTCCGCCTTCCTCGTGAGGGCCGTTGTCACTGGAGAAAATAACCAATGTGTTTTCGTCCAGTCCTTTTTCTTTCAGTTTTTCAAAACTTCGCCCACGTAATAGTCCAGGCGGGTAATCATTCCGGCAAATTGGGCGTGTGTATGCGTGATGGCGTTGTATCGTGAGCCTTCGCTTCCCTTAAATTCTTTATCCGGGTTGAATTTGGCTTTGTATTCATTCAGGATGGAATCTTCCGGTTGAACGAGTTCCGCATGAGGTAAGGTGTAAGTCAATACGCCGAAAAACGGTTGTTGGTCGTCTTGTTGGTCCAGCCACTCCAATGCTTTCTGGTGAATCATGTCGGCCGAATATTGCGGACGTTTCAGGTAGTCGGGACCATACATCGGATATTTGATGTTTTCATCCATCACCACCCGCACCACTCCGGTGTCGCCCAACGCTTTACTATAACGGTTCAGGAAATTGGGATAGTAGAGATGAGCCTGAAATTGACAGATGTAACCGTAGTATTCATCTATTTCCCGTTTGTCGGGAGTAGAACGCGAGCCTTCATATCCTCCCGCCCATTTGCCGAACATACCCGTGGTATAGCCATTGTCTTTCATTATCTCCGGCAGGATTACGTGGTCGGGATCATAAGGGTGTTGCCCCACTATTGAGTATTCTTTATTCTGTCCATATTCCACGATCGGTGCATTTTTCCAGTACTCCTTGTTACCTCGCACCTCGCAGTGGCCTGAATGTTGCCCTGTCATGAATGAAGCTCTGGAAGGGGCGCTGACGGGACTTCCTGCGTATGCTTGCGTAAAACGCATTCCTTCACCGGCCATGGCGTCTATATGAGGGGTACGGATAAATGGTTGACCGTAACAGCCTAAATCTCCATATCCCATATCGTCACAAAGGATGAAGAGGATATTGGGCTGGGTATTTTTTTTTCTGTCCGTTGGCAGATAGGGTAGATAGGAGCAGGGCACTGCCTATCAACGGGATTGATTGATAATTCATGATATTGTTGTCATTAAAATAAAAGCGTTTCAGTGTTTCATATCTGGAATTATTTCCCGATTAAGTCCTTTCCTTCGCGTACGCTTTGAAGGATACTTTGCAGTTCTGCCACTTTCTCCGGCATATTCTTTGCATAGTTGGTTACCTCTTTCACTTCTTTCATCTTATAAAGCTGGGGTTCTTTAGAGTTTCCGGTTTCTATCTTCGGTCCCCATTGAATCATTTTCGGTCCGTCATTCGGTTCGATGTATTTCCAGTCTTTGGTGCGGACAGAAAGCGTGTGATTAGAAGCCTGCTCTATTACCCACGGGCGGTCTGTCTTTTCTTTACTCAGCCAACTTCCCAGATAGTTGTAACTATCCGGTGCGGTATTCTTAGGCATCGTAGCTCCGGTCAGGGAAGCGAGAGAGGCGAGCCAGTCCACTTGTGAAACCAATAAGTCTGAAGTCATTCCTTTTTTTTTACTCCTGCAGGCCAGCTGACGATGGCAGGAATACGGGTTCCTCCTTCAAAGGCACTATATTTGTTGCCCCGTAGTGGTCCCGCAGGACTATGACCGTTGAGTAGTTCTTCTGCTTTGTCATCGTATCCGTCGTCTACTACCGGGCCGTTGTCACTTGAAAGAATAATGAGTGTATTTTCTCTTAATCCCAGTTTTTCGAGTGTATTCAGGATTTCACCGACACAATAATCGAACTGTACGATAGCATCGCCTCTTAATCCCATCGGATTTTTCCTCTGAAACGGTCGTGAGGAAAGCGGGGCACATGTACGTCATTGGTGGCAAAGTAGAGAAAGAAAGGTTTGTTTTGGTTTTCCTCGATGAATTGAATGGCGTGTGTGGTAAGTGAATCAGCAATGTTTTCGTCTTTCCAGAGCGCCTTTCCACCGCCTTTCATAAAACCGATGCGTGAAATTCCATTAACGATCGACATGTCGTGACCGTGACTTGGCTTGAGGTTATAAAGTAATTCAGGATTACTTTTTCCGGTAGGTTCACCCTCGAAGTTCTTTTGATAACTGACTTCGATGGGAGCACTCGGATCATAGTTGGCTACTTTCCCGTTTTCGATGTATACACAGGGTACACGGTCGGCTGTGGCTGCCATAATGTAATGATAGTCGAAACCTAAATCGCCCAGTGCGCACGGTAACGGAGCATTCCAGTCTTGAGTGGCGGTTTGATCTCCGAGTCCCAGATGCCATTTGCCTACTGCGGCAGTGGTGTAACCGACACTTTTGAACATATCTGCCATGGTGTATTGTTCGGGACGGATAATCATTCCGGCATTTCCTGCCGCTACATCCGTTCCTTCTTTGCGCCATGCGTATTCTCCGGTTAGCATGGAGTAGCGGGAAGGGGTGCTGGTGGCGGCTGTTGCGTGAGCATTGGTGAAAAGGATTCCCGATTTTGCCAGTCGGTTGACGTTGGGTGTCTGTACGTTTTTAGCTCCGTAACATTCCAGATCGCCGTAGCCGAGATCGTCGGCGTAGATAAATACAACGTTGGGTGTTTTTGACTTTGTCGGTGTAGTGTTTTCCGGTGCTTTGTTAGTGGCTGTTGCAGCACAGGCAACAGAGGATACAAGGGTTAGAATGAAAGGTTGTTTCATTGGTTTTGGGGGTTAAGTGTGTTATTATTAGTAGAAAAAGATGTGCCTGTTCTTTGCCGGACACATCTTTTTCATCGTCTGTTTAACTTAATTCAATGATTTCTTCATTGCAGTTCGTCAGTTTTTCTATTCCTTCGTTGGTCACTACCCAAGAGTTCTCGATACCTACGGGACCTACACCCGGAATAACGATTTTCGGTTCGAGGGCAAAGACCATACCCGGTTCTAATTGTTGCTTTATGCGGGGAGCCAGTACCGGAGCTTCGTTAATTTCGAGCCCGATGCCGTGACCGATAAATTTGGCTTGTTGTCCTGTTCCCATAAATTTGTCGGCAAATCCGGCTTCTTTGGCTATTTCGACAGCTATGTCGTAAAGCACTTCACAAGCAATGCCCGGTCTGGCAATGGAAGCTATCTTTTCTTGGATATCCAGACAAACCTGATGGGCGGTGTAAGCTTCTTCGGGCAGTTTGCCGATGGAGAATACGCGGCTCATATCGTTCATGTAACCGTTGAAGTTGCCTCCCAAGTCCACCATAACGCTCTGACCTTCCTTTAGCGGAGTTTTATTTGCTCCTCCCGGCAAAGCAGGATCAAGTCCCTGTCCACCTAAAGCAAAATCATAGGGCGAGGGGTATCCGGCATTGTCTCCGGTCAGTACGCTACCCATGAATATTTCCATGCTGCGTCCGAATACCCGGAAAATTCCGAGGCAACCTTGCAGACGCATCAGGCGTTCTATTTCAATGGAAAACTCGATGTCTGTCATACCGGGGCGATATACGCTTGGAATCTGTTCGTATGCCTTGGCGTGGGCAATGCCCGAACGGCGGAACATCTCAATTTCTACAGGTGTTTTCACACTGCGTGCCTGACGAATCACCGGGGTGCCATTTACAACTTCTGCTTCCGGAAACAGGCTGGCCAGACGACAATATTCCGTATAAGGAAGTTCGTCACCTTCTAACATCAGTTTGGTTGGCATCGGTAATCCTTGTTCTTTCAGCAGATCAACAATTTGTTCCGGTTTGCGGATAGAGAACGAGTGTTCTCCTGTGATATTATTAGGGCGTTTGAAAAACAATAGTGCAGGCGAATGAAGGGGGAGGTAAAGATAGCCACTGACTACACAGCCATACGTGTAAATTAAATTTGCATTACAAGTGATAAGTGCGGCGTCAATGCCCTGTGACACCATCAGACTGCGAATCTTGTCACGGCGAAATTTCAATTCGGGTTGTAGCATTTTTTATTTATTACATGATTATTAATTACAAAACTAGTAATGGTAAATTATTAGTTGTGAGTTGTTTATCGCATATAACAAATTCACAAACTATTATTTAACCTATCATGCTACAAAGATAATTAATTCCAGCGAAAATAATGTTAATCTCAAAAAAATAGCGCTACCCGCGTCCTGTCACAGGAGACGAGCAGCGCAAACCACAAATACAAATACAACTAAACAAAGTCTTCTAAATAACGCCTTGCCCCATCATTGCGTGAGCTACTTTCATAAATCCGGCAATGTTGGCACCCTTCACATAATTAATGTATCCGTCGGGTTCCGTGCCGTATTTCACGCATTGTGCATGGATGCCGTGCATGATTGCATGGAGTTTTTCGTCCACTTCGGCAGCACTCCAGCTAAGGTGCATTGCGTTTTGAGACATTTCCAAGCCGGAAGTGGCTACACCACCTGCGTTGACCGCTTTACCCGGAGCATACATTGTCTTATGTTCAATAAAAAGGTCGATTGCTTCGGGAGTACATCCCATGTTGGAAATTTCTCCGACGCAAAGTACGTCATTTTTTATGAGATTTTGAGCATCTTCTCCATTTAATTCATTCTGGGTGGCGCAAGGAAGTGCGATGTCTGCTTTCACTTCCCACGGGCGTTTTCCTTCTACGAAGGTTGCGTTCGGATACTGTTCAGCATAAGGAGCCACAATATCGTTACCCGACGAACGAAGTTCGAGCATATAGTCTATCTTCTCGCCGCTGATACCATCCGGATCGTAGATATATCCGTCCGGACCGGAAATCGTAATCACTTTTGCACCCAGTTCGGTAGCTTTAGTAGCTGCTCCCCAGGCAACGTTGCCGAAACCGGAGATGGCTACTGTCTTACCTTTTATATCAATCCCTTTTGCCTGAAGCATCTGATTGACAAAATACAGTCCTCCAAAACCAGTAGCTTCCGGACGAATCAATGAACCGCCGAATTCTAATCCTTTACCAGTGAATGTACCGGTAAATTCGCGAGTCAGTTTCTTATACATACCGAACATATAACCGACTTCACGTCCTCCTACGCCGATGTCACCGGCAGGAACATCCATGTCCGGTCCGAGGTGACGCCATAACTCCAACATGAAAGCTTGGCAGAAACGCATAATTTCAGCATCACTCTTACCGCGCGGAGAGAAATCGGAACCACCTTTTCCGCCACCCATAGGCAAGGTAGTCAGTGCATTCTTGAATGTCTGTTCGAAACCGAGGAACTTCAGAATGGAGAGATTGACGGAAGCATGGAAACGGATACCGCCTTTATAAGGACCGATCGCATTATTGAATTGTACACGATAACCGAGGTTGGTCTGCACCTCGCCTTTGTCGTCCACCCACGTCACACGGAAAGTGAAGATACGGTCGGGTTCTACCAATCTTTCTATGATTTTAGCTTTTTCAAATTCAGGATGTTGATTGTATATATCTTCGATAGAAAGAAGAACTTCCTTCACTGCTTGAAGATATTCAGATTCACCGGGATGCTTAGCCTCCAAAGAGGACATGATTTTCTGGATGTTCATGATACTATATTTTAAAAGGTTAATTCTGATAAAATGTCAACTAATTCACTGCAAATATAGGAAAATTTTTCAAAGTTGCTTGATTTAATGCGGATATTTTGATTAAATAATGATAAAATGATAGTAGAAAAAGCATTAGGTATCAAGTATTCAGTGCTAATACTATAATACTTGATACCTGAATTTAATACTTTGTACTTTTACTTCTTAAAATCCGGCTTCATGTCCAAATTGTACATGATGAATCCGTAAATGTCGGCTTGCTCTTCCAGTACTTTTGCCATCGGTTTGCCTGCACCGTGACCTGCTTTGCTGTCGATGCGGATCAGTGTCGGGTTTGTACCGTCGTTGTCGGCTTGCAGGGTAGCGGCAAACTTGAATGAGTGGGCGGGGACTACCCGGTCGTCATGGTCGGCAGTGGTTACCAGAGTTGCCGGATATTTCGTGCCCGGTTTCAGGTTGTGCAATGGAGAATAGCCTTTGAGGTATTCAAACATTTCTTTGCTGTCTTCGCTTGTTCCGTAATCGCTTGCCCAGTTCCAGCCGATAGTAAATTTATGATAGCGTAACATATCCATCACGCCTACTTGCGGAATTGCTACACGGAACAGGTCCGGACGCTGTGTCATGCAGGCACCTACCAACAGACCACCGTTGGAACCTCCTACAATGGCGATTTTATCTTTATTCGTATATTTCTGGTCGATCAGATATTCGGCAGCAGAGATGAAATCGTCGAATACGTTCTGCTTCTGCATTTTAGTTCCGGCTACGTGCCAGTCTTCACCGTATTCGCTGCCGCCACGCAGGTTTACTTGGGCATAGATACCCCCATTTTCGAGGAATGGAATGCGTGTGGCGCTGAAGCCCGGGTTGAGGCTGATACCGAAGCCTCCGTATCCGTAGAGGAATACAGGGTTTTTGCCGTCTTTCTTCAAATCTTTCTTATAAGTAAGGAACATCGGAATTTTTACGCCGTCTTTGCTGGCGAAGAATACTTGTTCGGTCACAAAATCGTCCGAGTTGAATTGTACTTTCGGGGCACGATATAGTTCGTAGGTATTCTGATCCATATCATATTTATAGGTAGCACCCGGTATGGTGAATGAAGTGAATCCGAAGAAACATTCTTTGTCGTCTTTGTTGCCGCTAAAGCCTACGGAACCAAGTGACGGCAGTTGGATTTCCTGGATTTGTTTGCCGTCGAGGCCGTAAACGTATGCGTGATTGGAGGCATCTTTGTCGTAAGTAAGGAACAGTTTGCCACCGATCACTTCCGCGTTGGAGAGAACTGCTTCCGATTCGGGTACGAGTTCTTTCCAGTCCTCCAGCTTCGGACGGTTGATGTCGGCTACCATGATCCGGTTTTTCGGTGCACCGTAGTTGGTATAAATATAAATCTGGTCGCCGATAACTTCGATTGGGTAATATTGGTAGTCGAGGTCTGTAGTCAGCTGGATAAAAGGAGAATTCGGCTTTTTCAGGTCCCTTATAAATAAGTTGTTGCCTCTTCCGGCACCGGATTCTGTGAGGAAGAGAATACGTTCGTCTTCGCTGGTGCTGGCTGTATAGAAACGTTTCGGATAAGCCGGATTCTGATAAATCAGTTTATCTTTCGATTGCGGTTCACCTATTTTGTGATAATAGATTTTGTGCTTTTCGTTTACGTTGGAGAATTCTTTTCCTTTGGCGGGAGCATCGTAGGCACTGTAATAGAATCCGTCTCCCTGCCAGGCAGCACCGGTGAATTTGGCCCATTCGATGTGGTCTTCCAATAGTTTGCCACTTTCAGTGTCCATGACAATATTTCAGACCAATCCGATCCGCTGCGTGAGATACTGTAAGCGGTGTATTTGCCGTCGTTTGAGAAATAAAGACCGGTCAGTGCTACTGTGCCATCGTCCGAGAGCTTGTTCGGGTCGAGGAAAACGCGAGGCTCGCCGTCCAGTGAATCCTGTACGTAGAATACACTCTGGTTTTGCAGGCCGTCATTTTTACTGAAATAATACTTTCCATGTTTCTTGATCGGGGCACTGATTTTCTCGTAATCGGCCAGTGTCGTCAATCGTTTCAGAAGGTTTTCGCGGAACGGGATCTGGCTAAGATACTCATTCGTTACTTTGTTTTGTGCTTCTACCCAGGCAGTAGTGGCTGCGCTGGTGTCATTTTCCAACCATCTGTAAGGGTCGGGAACTTGTGTGCCGAAGTACACATCTACAGTGTCTACCTTTGCCGTCTCGGGGTAGACTAGCTTTTTTCTGTTGGGGAGCGCATGACATCACCATGATTCCACTCATTAATAAAGTTACTTTTTTCATGTGAATAAAAAGTCTTTTTGAACAAACTTAAAGTTACAAATCTACAAAATAATAAGAGATAAACAAGTAAACTTTATAAAGAAGATGATGGAAAATGAGATTTAAAGAATTAACTTTGCAAAATGTGATTCTGCAGATAGACGATTTGAAATAAGAAAGGAGAATGACTTTATGCTTAGTAAATATAAATTAAACCAGCTTTACTTCAAAGATACACAGTTCGCCAACCTGATGACAAGGCGGATTTTTAACGTGTTATTAATCGCTAATCCTTACGATGCTTTCATGTTGGAGGATGACGGGCGCATTGATGAGAAGATTTTCAATGAATACACTTCTTTGTCTCTGCGCTATCCACCTCGTTTCTCGCAGGTATCCACGGAGGAGGAAGCATTGGCGCAGTTGGAAAATATGTCGTTCGACCTGGTGATTTGTATGCCGAGCACGGGGGACAATGACAGTTTTGATATCGGTCGTCATATCAAGAGAAATACGAGCATATTCCTATCGTCATCCTGACTCCTTTCAGCCATGGTATTACCAAACGGATTATCAATGAAGATTTAAGTGCGTTTGAATATGTGTTCTGTTGGTTGGGCAATACCGACCTGCTGGTGTCTATCATTAAGTTGATAGAAGACAAGATGAATCTGGAACACGATGTGCAGGAAGTCGGTGTGCAGTTGATTCTTTTGGTGGAGGATGGCATTCGCTTCTATTCTTCTATTCTTCCCAATCTGTATAAGTTCGTGTTGAAGCAGAGTCAGGAGTTCTCTACTGAGGCTCTGAATGCACACCAACGTACGCTTCGTATGCGCGGACGGCCTAAAATCGTGTTGGCGCGTACGTATCAGGAGGCAATGGAAATTTATCATAAGTATCAGAATAATATATTGGGGGTAATCACCGACGTCCGTTTCCCGAAAGTGGAGCGGGGAGAGAAAGACGGTCTGGCAGGTATCAAGCTGTGTGCGGAGATACGTAAGAATGATCCGTTTGTTCCTTTGATTATTCAGTCTTCCGAATCTGAAAATTCGTCTTATGCCGCTAAGTACGGCGCTAGCTTTATTGATAAGAACTCAAAAAAGATGGATGTCGATTTGCGTCGTATCGTTTCCGATGATTTTGGTTTTGGTGATTTTATATTCCGTAACCCGGCTACCGGGGAAGAGATTGCCCGTGTCCGGAATTTGAAGGAGCTGCAAAACATTCTTTTTGCCGTACCTGCGGAGTCTTTCTTATATCATATCAGCCGGAATCATGTGTCGCGTTGGTTTTATTCACGTGCCATGTTCCCGGTAGCCGAGTTTTTAAAACCGATTACCTGGAATAGTCTTCAGGATGTGGATGCTCACCGGAAAATCATCTTTGAGGCGATTGTGAAGTATCGTAAGATGAAGAACCAGGGAGTCGTGGCTGTGTTTAAGCGAGACCGTTTCGACCGTTATTCTAACTTTGCCCGTATCGGGGATGGTTCTCTGGGCGGAAAAGGGCGTGGACTGGCGTTTATTGATAATATGGTGAAGCGTCATCCGGAGTTTGAAGAGTTTGAGAACGCACGTATTGCTATTCCTAAAACAGTGGTGCTTTGTACGGATGTGTTTGATGAATTTATGGACACTAATAATCTGTATCAGATTGCGCTGTCAGATGCGGATGATGCTACGATTCTGAAATACTTTCTGAAGGCAAAGTTGCCTGACCGCTTGGTGGAGGACTTTTTCACTTTCTTCGATGTTGTGAAGTCTCCGATTGCCATTCGGTCTTCTTCCTTGTTGGAGGATTCTCACTATCAACCGTTTGCCGGAATTTACAACACTTACATGATTCCTTATCTGGACGACCGCTATGAAATGTTGCGGATGCTTTCCGATGCCATCAAAGGGGTGTATGCTTCGGTTTATTTCCGTGACAGCAAAGCGTATATGCAAGCTACGTCGAATGTAATCGATCAGGAGAAAATGGCTGTTATCTTACAGGAAGTAGTTGGCAATCAGTATGGTGACCGTTATTATCCTTCCATGTCCGGTGTGGCACGCTCGCTCAATTATTATCCGTTGGGGAATGAAAAGGCAGAAGAGGGAACGGTGAATCTGGCTTTGGGATTAGGAAAATATATTGTTGACGGTGGCATGACCCTTCGTTTTTCTCCTTATCATCCTAATCAGGTGTTACAGACCAGCGAAATGGAAATTGCTCTCAAGGAGACTCAAACCCGTTTCTATGCATTGGATTTGAAAAATGCCGGACATGATTTTTCTATCGACGATGGTTTTAATTTGCTGAAACTTCATGTCAAAGAGGCAGAAAGTGACGGTGCTCTGCGTTATATTGCTTCTACCTACGATCCGTACGATCAGATCATTCGTGATGGTTTATATCCGGGAGGACGTAAGGTGATTACTTTTGCTAATATCCTGCAACATGATGTTTTTCCGTTAGCTCGTATTCTGCAGTTAGTATTGAAATATGGTGAACAGGAGATGCGCCGTCCGGTTGAAATTGAATTTGCAGCAACGTTAAGTCGCGAACATGATAAATCCGGAACTTTCTATCTGTTGCAGATCCGTCCTATCGTAGACAGTAAAGAAATGCTGGATGAGGATTTGAACGAGATACCGGATGAAGATGTGATTCTCCGCTCATATAATTCATTGGGACATGGTATCATGAATGATATTTATGATGTGGTCTATGTAAAGACCGATAATTATAGTGCCTCCAACAATCAGACAATTGCCTGGGAGATAGAAAAGATTAACCAACAATTCTTGAATGAAGGAAAGAATTATGTGCTTGTCGGTCCGGGACGTTGGGGAAGCAGCGATACTTGGCTCGGCATCCCTGTGAAGTGGCCGCATATTTCGGCTGCCCGTGTGATTGTGGAAGCCGGATTGACTAATTATCGGGTAGATCCAAGTCAAAGGGACACACTTTTTCCAAAATTTGACTTCATTTGGAGTTGGATATTTTACTATTAACGCCTTTATGAATGATGGTGTGTATAATCAGGACTTCCTCAATGCGCAACCTGCGGTGGAAGAAACGAAATATCTTCGTCATGTTCGCTTTGAGAAATGTTATTTGACGACCCATTCTTTTTCGTTGATCGAACAAGGATGGCCTGA
>VOFG01000662.1_pt1 | contig 56001 bp, 64 predicted proteins | sample 5384171 | NCBI WGS metagenome assembly VOFG01 (sample SAMN12384726, study PRJNA508395) | human gut metagenome | isolation source: healthy gut F | host: Homo sapiens
TCCCCCGAATTTTCGGAAGCAAAAACAACTGAAAGATACAAGTCTCGCAACTTTTCCGTAACTTTGCAGCGTTTGATAATAAATAAGATAGGAATGGATTTTAAGTACGACGTTATCGTAATCGGTGCCGGACATGCAGGCTGTGAAGCAGCAGCAGCAGCAGCAAATTTAGGTTCCAAGACTTGTCTCATCACAATGGACATGAACAAGATTGGACAGATGAGTTGCAACCCGGCCGTAGGAGGAATCGCCAAAGGACAAATAGTACGTGAGCTAGATGCACTGGGTGGACAAATGGGATTGGTGACAGATGAAACAGCTATTCAGTTCCGAATCTTAAACCGTTCAAAAGGCCCCGCCATGTGGAGTCCTCGTGCCCAATGCGACCGCGCCAAGTTTATCTGGTCATGGCGCGAGAGACTGGAAAACACCCCCAACCTTCATATTTGGCAAGATACTGTATGCGAACTTCTCGTTGAAAACGGAGAGGTGACAGGACTCGTCACCGTCTGGGGAGTTACTTTCAAAGCAAAGTGCATCGTACTGACTGCGGGAACTTTCCTCAACGGACTGATGCACGTAGGACGCCACCAACTACCAGGCGGAAGAATGGCCGAACCGGCTTCCTATCAACTGACCGAATCTATCGCTCGCCATGGGATTACTTACGGAAGAATGAAGACCGGAACTCCGGTACGTATCGACGCACGCAGCGTGCACTTCGACCAAATGGAAACGCAAGACGGAGAATGTGACTTCCACAAGTTCTCTTTCATGAATACAAGTACACGTCATTTGAAACAACTCCAATGCTGGACATGCTATACAAATGAAGAAGTACATCGGATTTTACGTGATGGATTGCCGGACTCTCCCTTTTCAACGGACAAATTCAAAGTATCGGCCCGCGCTATTGCCCCAGCATAGAGACCAAAATTGTGACTTTCCCCGACAAAGACCAGCATCAGCTTTTCCTCGAACCGGAAGGAGAAACGACACAGGAATTATACCTCAACGGATTCTCTTCTTCGCTTCCAATGGATATACAGATTGCTGCCTTGAAAAAAGATTCCCGCTTTTAAAGACTTGGTTATTTATCGTCCGGGATATGCAATTGAATATGACTACTTCGATCCGACACAATTAAAACATACGCTGGAATCGAAAGTTATTAAAAACTTGTTCTTTGCCGGACAAGTAAACGGAACCACCGGCTACGAAGAGGCCGGAGGACAAGGAGCAATAGCCGGAATCAATGCACACATTAATTGCCATGGTGGAGAAGAATTTACGTTGGCACGCGATGAAGCATATATCGGCGTATTAATCGACGATTTAGTTACCAAGGGAGTTGACGAACCTTACCGGATGTTTACTTCACGCGCAGAATACAGGATTCTGCTCCGTATGGACGATGCAGACATGAGACTTACCGAACGGGCATACAAACTCGGATTAGCCAAGGAAGACCGTTATCGGTTGATGAAAAGCAAAAAGGAAGCTGTGGAACAGATTATTTCCTTTCGCACGAAATTATTCGATGAAACCGGCACTAATTAATGATGCGCTCGAAAAGATAGGAACAACTCCCCTACGTCAAGGTTGCAAATTAATTGAAATATTGAACCGTCCGCAGGTGACGATAGAGAACATAGCCGAACACATTCCGGCATTTCAACGGGAACTGGAAAAAGTAACAAGTGCCAACCAAGACCGTAAAGAAGAAATTTTGGAAGCTGCCGAAATCTTAATCAAATATCAAGGTTATATTGACAGAGAGCGAATGATAGCAGAAAAGCTGGCACGCCTGGAAAGTATAAAGATAAAAGGTAAGTTTGACTATTCTTCTATCCAGTCCCTATCCACCGAAGCTCGCCAAAAGCTGACTAAAATAGATCCGGAAACCATTGCCCAAGCGAGCCGGATTCCGGGAGTATCGCCAAGCGACATCAACGTGTTGCTGGTACTTTCGGGCCGGTAAGCGGCAACGTTTCACGTGAAACAAAGCATTTAAAGAAACGAGATAAATCAATGATTATGAGCAAAGAAACGCTAATTAAAAGTATCCGGGAAATTCCCGACTTTCCGATTCGGGAATCCTGTTTTACGATGTAACCACATTGTTCAAAGATCCGTGGTGCTTGCAAGAATTATCGGACGTTATGTACGAGATGTATAAGGATAAAGGTATCACCAAAGTTGTAGGTATAGAATCAAGAGGATTCATCATGGGACCGATTCTGGCTACCCGACTCAATGCTGGCTTCATCCCTATCCGTAAACCCGGAAAACTTCCCGCAGAAACTATTGAAGAAAGCTATGACAAAGAATACGGAAAAGACACAGTGCAGATTCACAAAGATGCATTGGATGAAAACGATGTAGTACTGCTGCATGACGACTTACTGGCAACGGGCGGAACAATGAAAGCAGCCTGCGAACTGGTGAAGAAATTGAAACCGAAGAAAGTATATATCAACTTTATCATCGAACTGAAAGACCTCAACGGAAAATCAGTATTCGGAGATGATGTAGAAGTAGAATCCGTATTGACTTTATAAAGGATTTGTTTATATTTGCAGGGCGTAGTGATACTACGCCCTTTTTCATTTTAGCTATTTCAGCCCTAAAGATTATGAATACAGAAGCGGAAAACAAAACCAATAAATACTTGAAAGGAATCGTGGCAAACCTTCCTGAAAAGCCGGGAATCTACCAGTACCTGAATGCGGAAGGAACGATTATATACGTTGGAAAGGCTAAAACCTGAAGAAAAGGGTATACTCTTATTTCAGCAAAGAACACGAGCCAGGAAAGACACGGGTATTGGTAAGCAAGATAGCTGATATACGGTATATCGTGGTGAACACAGAGGAAGATGCACTGCTATTGGAAAATAATCTGATCAAGAAATATAAGCCGCGTTATAACGTCTTATTAAAGGATGACAAGACTTACCCTTCGATCTGTGTACAGAACGAATATTTTCCCAGGATATTCAGAACCCGGAAGATTATCAGAAACGGCTCATCTTATTATGGTCCGTACAGCCATATCCCCTCGATGTATGCAGTGCTGGACTTGATAAAGCATTTATATCCGTTACGTACCTGTTCTTTAAACCTCACTCCGGAGAACATACGGGCCGGGAAGTTCAATGTATGCCTCGAATATCATATCAAGAAATGCGCCGGACCATGCATCGGGCTTCAGTCACAAGAAGAATATCTAAAAAACATCGATGAAATCAAAGAGATTCTAAAAGGGAATACGCAGGAAATTAGTCGTATGCTACTGGAGAAGATGCAGACTTTGGCAGGTGAGATGAAGTTTGAGGAGGCACAGAAAATAAAAGAGAAGTATCTTTTAATAGAAAACTATCGTTCGAAGTCGGAAGTGGTCAGCTCTGTCCTTCATAATATAGATGTCTTTTCGATCGAGGAGGATGACAGCAATTCCGCATTTATCAATTATCTGCATATCACAAACGGAGCAATCAACCAGGCTTTCACTTTCGAATATAAGAAGAAGCTGAATGAATCAAAAGAAGAACTTCTGACGCTGGGCATTATCGAAATGAGGGAACGTTATAAAAGCCGGTCACGAGAGATTATCGTCCCCTTCGAACTTGACCTGGAATTAAATAATGTCGTTTTCACCGTTCCCCAACGGGGTGATAAGAAGAAATTGCTGGATCTTTCTATCCCGAACGTGAAGCAATACAAGGCCGACCGCATGAAACAGGCGGAGAAACTGAATCCTGAACAGAGAAGTATGCGCCTGATGAAAGAAATACAGCAAGAACTGCATTTGGAGAGACCGCCCTTGCAGATTGAATGTTTTGATAACTCGAACATACAGGGATCGGACGCAGTGGCAGCTTGCGTGGTATTCAAAAAAGGCCAAACCTTCGAAGAAAGATTACCGGAAATACAATATAAAGACAGTAGTGGGGCCTGATGATTATGCTTCGATGAAAGAAGTCGTAAAAAGGCGTTATCAGCGCGCAATAGAAGAAAGTTCGCCGTTGCCCGACCTGATCATTACCGACGGTGGGAAAGGGCAAATGGAGGTCGTCAGAGAGGTCATTGAGGACGAACTAGGGTTGAATATCCCTATTGCCGGATTGGCTAAAGACAATCGCCACCGCACGTCTGAATTGCTATTCGGGTTTCCTCCGCAAACTATCGGGATCAAACAACACACTCCCCTGTTCCGGTTGCTGACACAAATACAGGATGAAGTACACCGCTTTGCGATTAGTTTTCATCGCGACAAACGTAGCAAAAGACAGGTTGCATCTGCATTGGATAGCATCAAAGGCATCGGGGAAAAGACTAAAACAGCTCTTTTGAAAGAATTTAAGAGTGTAAAGCGGATAAAAGAGGCGTCGCTAGAGGACATCAGCGCTATTATTGGGGAAGCGAAGGCCAAGACGGTGAAGGAAGGATTGAATAATGAATAACAGAGGCTAAAAGTAGAAGGTTTCAAGAGGCAGTAACACGTTCTTCTTCGATAATATTTTCCTCCCAATACATCGTTTTCTCTTTCGAAATTCGTAAATTTGCCTTTCATAATCACGAAATAGAATAAATAGCAATGCGAATAGTTATACAACGGGTAAGCCATGCATCAGTGACCATTGAGGGACACTGCAAATCAGCTATCGGAAAAGGAATGCTGATATTAGTCGGCATTGAGGAAGCCGATGGGCAGGAAGACATTGACTGGCTCTGCAAGAAGATAGTAAATCTGCGCATTTTCGACGATGAGAATGGCGTAATGAACAAATCCATACTGGAAGACGGAGGAGAAATTCTGGTTATCAGCCAGTTCACTTTACATGCTTCCACCAAAAAAAGGGAACCGTCCTTCTTATATCAAAGCTGCAAAGCCGGAAATATCGGTCCCACTCTATGAGAAGTTCTGCAAAGATTTGACTGCCGCATTGGGCAAAGAAATCGGTACGGGTACCTTCGGTGCAGACATGAAAGTTGAACTTTTGAACGACGGACCTGTTACTATATGCATGGATACGAAAAACAAAGAATAACGTAAACAACTTATAATAAAGAACTATGACCCTGGAAGAAGCTCAAAAACAGGTAGACCAATGGGTAAAGACATACGGCGTCCGCTATTTCAGCGAATTGACCAATATGGCAGTACTGACGGAAGAAGTCGGGGAACTGGCCCGCGTCATGGCCCGCAAATACGGTGACCAATCCTTCAAAGAAGGTGAGAAAGACAATATCGAAGAAGAAATAGCAGACGTTCTGTGGGTGCTCCTATGCATCGCCAACCAGACAGGCGTAGACGTCACTGCCGCCCTTCAAAAGAGTATGGAAAAGAAAACGAAACGAGATAGCAAAAGACATATCAATAACCCAAAACTGAACGATCATGGAGGAGAATAATTCACTGTCCAACAAGTACGATGCCGCTCTGGCGAAGTATAATACACATCTGAGCGATGCAGATATTCAGGCTCGCGTAGCTGACCTGATTGAAAAGAAAGTACCGGAGAACAACACGGAAGAAGTCAAGAAATTCCTGTTCACGTGCATTGACCTGACTACACTGAACAGTACGGATAGCGATGAAAGCGTTATGCGATTTACTGAAAAAAGTAAACCAGTTCGATGATGAATTTCCTGACTTGAAAAATGTAGCTGCGATCTGCGTGTATCCCAACTTTGCAGCTATCGTCAAGAATACGCTGGAGGTAGACGGAGTGAATATCGCCTGTGTATCAGGAGGATTCCCTTCTTCTCAAACATTTACCGAAGTAAAAGTAGCGGAAACTGCACTGGCCATTGCAGACGGCGCAGACGAAATAGATATTGTAATCTCCATAGGCAAGTTCCTGAGTGGCGACTACGAAGCAATGTGTGAGGAAATACAGGAGTTGAAGGAAGTCTGTAAGGAACGCCACCTCAAGGTAATCCTCGAAACGGGTGCACTAAAGAGCGCTTCCAACATCAAAAAGCCTCTATCCTATCCATGTATTCAGGTGCGGATTTCATCAAAACATCGACTGGAAAACAGCAGCCTGCAGCTACTCCGGAAGCTGCTTATGTGATGTGTGAAGCTATCAAGGAATACTATCAGAAGACAGGAAACAAGATTGGCTTCAAACCGGCAGGAGGAATCAATACAGTCAATGACGCAATTATTTATTACACTATTGTGAAAGAAGTATTGGGTGAAGAATGGCTGGACAACCGGTTATTCCGCTTGGGAACAAGCCGCCTGGCAAATCTCCTACTCTCTGATATCAAGGAGAAGAAATAAAATTCTTCTAGGAAAGGCTACATAAGCAATCAAATATGCCTTACCGCACGGCTCTCCGCAAAACGAGAACCGATGCGGTATTTTTTATTTAAGAAAAACTAAAGATAGTTATCAAGCAATCCGCAAAAATCATTATCTTTGTCTCAGATTTGGCTGTGGATATCTAGCTAAATAATTGAACCAGAGAACGTTTCATTTATTACCAAATTCCTGGAATTCGGCAAAATTCAAAGTTATGAATGGTAATAAGCAAACGGGTCTCACGCACTTTCATGTATATAGTGTTGTTATATAGCGAACGGAGCGTGGGACTGTTGCTTGTGTATAATTCATAACGGCTTGCCGAAGCCTCAGGAAAATATATAGCAACAGTCCCCACGCTTTTTCAGTGAACTTTAATCATAAGAGTATAAAAATGGAAGCACACATTCAAGCCTTAAGAATAAACCGCAATCCGCTAAATCTAGTCCTCGGGACGAAAAAGAAAGCTAGGGTTGCGCATTGGCTATATGGAAGCTGCGTTAAAAGGTTTTTATCTCAACTCAATAGAAACAGGAGTTCACCCGCAAAAGTTAACCCGACTGCTGTCTGAAGAATTTCACTGCGTTGACACCGAATCAACCAACGGACTATTACAATTCCTGACTAATGAAGGAGACAGGGTTCCCTATCAGATCATGCTCCCCTACCTGCTCTCGTCAGACAATATCAACGAATTTGAAACAATCATACATAAACGCTTTTTCGGAGTGGAACGTTTCGTCCGGCAGGGAAACAATTTATACAGATTCGTAAAATATACAGAGGAAAGAAGAGACCCGATTATATGGATAAATGACTTGGAAAGAGGAATTGACGCATGGGATATGGGGATATTGGTCAACCTGGCACGTGCAGCTTATGAAATCGGATATATCACCAAAGGACAAGCATGGGAACATATTGAGCAGGCAGGAATACTATGCTCCGAAATACTCCGTTCGCCGGAAGAAATAGACAAGAGTTTCCTCCTCGGGCGAGCAATGCAATCAGAGAAAATAGAAGATTGGGACCGTTTATTATCGTGCTATTTACTTTTGGACAAACATCGATAACCGCTATTTTTCGCGATCTACAACGTAATCCAGATAAGACCGGAGAGCCACGCAGATAGCAGAATCCGGCAGAGAGGCCAACAGCCCAAAGGCTTTTTGCTTATATGCGTTCATCGTCCGGACAGCATATTCAATACCACCGTTTTCCTTGGTAAATGCGATCAGACGAGCTATTTCATCGAGAGTAGTCGTACCCTCTTTCACTTTGAGAGCAATTTCAGTAGCCTGATTGTCATTCGCTCTATTAAGTGCATACAAGACCGGGAGTGTCAGTTTGCCTTCAAGCATATCGTTCCCTGTCGGCTTACCGATTTCCTTGCTGTCGAAATAGTCGAAAATATCATCCTTAATCTGAAAACAGATACCGATATATTCACCCAACAAGCGGGCTAATTTCACTTCTTCCTCACTCACTCCTACCGAGTAAGCCGCCGCCGCCGTACAGGCAGCGAATAGGGCCGCAGTTTTCTTACGAATCACATCGAAATAAACTGTCTCCGAAAAGCTATGATTACTTACATTTGAGAGCTGGAGCAACTCGCCGTCGGCAAGATCCTGCCCCAATGAAGATACCAGCCGGATAATCTGATGACTGTTCGTCAGCTCGGCATGCACCAAGCTTGTTGCCAGAAGATAATCCCCCGTCAGTACGGCTACCTTATTATTAAAGATAGCATTCACCGAGAGTTGCCCACGGCGTTCGGTACTTTCGTCCACTACGTCGTCATGCACCAAACTGGCATTATGAAGAAGTTCCAGAGATACCGCCGCATGAAGAGTGGCAGGAGACACGACGCCATAAAGGCGCGCTACCAACAAGACGAGAATAGGACGCATCATCTTTCCACTGCGCTGGCGTATATGAGCTACTACGCTATCAAGCAGTGTATTCGAACTGGAAAGAGAACTATCATAAAGTTCTTTGAAAGCCTCAAGTTCGCTTTCAATCGGTGTTCTGATAATAGAGATGCTGTCCATTCATGCACAATTTGAGCACAAAAGTAATAATAAAACGCTTAATACGGTATTTTTTTGTACTTTTACCATGAAAAATTAATAAAATCTATGGAGTCAGACAATAAATTATTTCTTTTAGACGCTTATGCACTGATATACCGGGCTTATTATGCCTTTATTAAGAATCCTCGAATCAACTCAAAAGGATTCAACACTTCAGCTATTCTAGGCTTTGTCAATACCCTCGAAGAAGTATTGAAGAAGGAGAATCCCACTCATATAGGAGTGGCTTTCGACCCTTCGGGGCCTACCTTCCGCCACGAAGCTTTCGAACAATATAAAGCACAACGCGAAGAAACTCCGGAAGCAATCCGATTATCCGTACCTATTATAAAAGAAATCATCCGTGCCTACCGTATCCCTATTCTGGAAGTGGCAGGCTACGAGGCTGACGACGTGATAGGAACACTCGCTACCGAAGCCGGACGCCAAGGGATTATTACTTATATGATGACACCTGATAAGGATTACGGACAATTGGTAAGTGACAAGGTATTCATGTACCGTCCCAAACATACGGGAGGCTTTGAGGTAATGGGAGTGGAAGAAGTGAAAGCCAAGTTCGATATTAAGTCACCGGCACAAGTCATCGATATGCTCGGCCTAATGGGAGATTCTTCGGACAATATCCCCGGCTGCCCCGGGTAGGAGAAAAGACAGCTCAAAAACTGATAGCCGAATTCGGAAGCATTGAGAATCTTCTGGAACATACCGACCAACTCAAGGGAGCACTGAAAACAAAAGTGGAAACGAACCGGGAAATGATTACTTTCTCAAAATTCCTCGCGACTATCAAAATCGACGTGCCTATCCAACTCGATATGGATTCGCTCGTTCGTGAGCAGGCAGACGAAGATTCGCTCCGACAGATTTTCGAGGAACTGGAATTCCGGACACTGATCGATCGCGTTCTGAAAAAAGAGAATGCCGGAAACGGAATAACAACTCCAACCGGAAACAAAACGGCAGCAGAAAAAGTAACCTCGCCCCTCTCCCACTTTTTTCCCGAGGAAGGCGGAGCCGTGCAAGGCGATTTATTTGCGAATTTTACGGGCAACGAGCCGGGCGAAGCTAAAAATTCAAATCTAGCGACGTTAGAAACGCTCAATTGTGACTACCAACTTATTGATACAGAAGAGAAAAGAGAAGAAATTATTCAAAAGTTACTTACATCAAAAAAATTCTTTCGCTAGATACGGAAACCACCGGAACGGAACCGATGGATGCAGAATTGGTCGGAATGAGTTTCTCGATTGCCGAAAATGAAGCATTCTATGTCCCGGTTCCCGCAAACCAAGAAGAAGCGTTAAAAATCGTCAATGAGTTCCGCCCGGTATTTGAAAATGAAAACTCATTGAAGGTCGGACAGAATATCAAGTATGATATGATCGTTCTCCAAAATTATGGAGTGCAAGTAAAAGGCCCGTTGTTCGATACAATGATCGCCCATTATGTTCTTCAACCTGAACTCCGTCACGGAATGGATTATCTTGCCGAAATCTATCTACGTTATCAGACAATCCATATTGATGAACTGATTGGCCCGAAAGGGAAGAACCAGAAAAATATGCGCGACCTCGCCCCGAAAGACGTTTATCGTTACGCCTGCGAAGATGCGGACGTAACCCTGAAACTGAAAAACGTTCTGGAAAAGGAATTAAAGGAGAATGACGCCGAGCGGCTGTTCTATGATATAGAAATGCCGCTTGTTCCGGTACTGGTTAATATCGAACGCAACGGTGTGCTGCTGGATACGGAAGCGCTGAAACAATCTTCCGCCCACTTTACGGCACAAATGGAGAATATCGAAAAGGAAATTTACGAGCTGGCAGGTGAAACGTTCAATATTGCTTCACCGAAGCAAGTCGGTGAGGTGCTGTTTGATAAATTAAGAATTGTAGAGAAGGCAAAAAAGACTAAAACCGGGCAATACGTCACTTCGGAAGAGGTGCTCGAAAGCCTTCGCCACAAACATCCTGTGGTAGAAAAGATATTAGAACACCGGGGACTGAAAAAGTTATTGGGAACATACATCGATGCACTCCCCAACTCATCAATCCGCGTACAGGACGGGTACATACTTCTTTCAACCAAACCGTTACCGCCACGGGACGTCTTAGTTCAAGCAATCCGAACCTACAAAATATCCCGATCCGCGACGAGAACGGAAAAGAAATCCGCAAAGCATTCATCCCCGATGAAGGCTGCCTTTTCTTCTCTGCGGACTACTCACAGATTGAATTGCGCATCATGGCGCATCTGAGCGAGGATAAGAACATGATCGACGCTTTCCTCAGCAACCATGACATCCACGCTGCCACCGCCGCAAAGATTTATAAGATTGACTTGCAAGATGTAGGCTCCGATATGCGTCGCAAAGCCAAAACTGCCAATTTCGGCATTATCTATGGTATATCCGTATTCGGCCTCGCCGAACGGATGAACGTAGAACGGAAAGAAGCCAAAGAACTTATCGACGGCTATTTCGAAACCTATCCGGGAGTGAAGGCTTATATGGATAAAAGTATCCAGGTTGCACAAGAAAAAGGCTATGTGGAGACTATTTTCCACCGGAAACGCTTCTTGCCGGACATCAACTCACGAAACGCCGTTGTACGCGGATATGCGGAACGGAATGCCATTAACGCACCTATCCAGGGAAGTGCGGCAGATATTATCAAGGTGGCTATGGCACGTATCTATCAACGTTTCCAAACGGAAGGAATACAAGCCAAAATGATCCTGCAAGTACATGACGAATTGAACTTCAGTGTTCCCGTTGAAGAAAAAGAACGTGTAGAAGAAATTGTTATCGAAGAAATGGAACACGCATACCGTATGCATGTACCTCTGAAAGCTGATTGCGGGTGGGGCAAGAACTGGCTCGAAGCTCACTAACATTATTTAACTCGCTATCCGAAAGCTAGAAAAAAGATTTCTTTTTAAACGAAGTGATTCGTTCTATATCCGGCAGATTGACTGCCGGATATTTTTTGTCACTAATCTTGGCAAAAAGCAAACTACTACCAGCACCCATGCTTGACAATTTGATAATATTTCACTCCCCAAAATGCATAAATATCAAATTAATATGTAAGTTTGCAGCGTAAAACTGGTACATCAGTAGACAAATGAAAGTATAACTTAAAACTAAAATAGCCATGAAAGCAAAAGTATCCTTAAAAATGTTCGTTTTATCCGCTGCTCTTCTTATTGCATCTTTCACCGCTTCCGCACGTAACAACGACGGTCAGTTGATTTACAATCCGATAGAAGAAAATGGCATGACAGTAGGCCAGACCGTTTACAAAATGGACGGAAATACACTTGCCAACTATATGAAGTACAATTATAAGTACGACGACAATAAACGCATGACCGAAAGCGAAGCCCTCAAATGGGACAGCAACAAGGACGAATGGGTAAAGAATTTGCGTATCAACTATATTTATGAAGGCAAGACCGTCACTACCAATTACTATAAATGGAACGCTAAAAAGCGTACTTATGTACTGGTACCCGAGATGACTGTAACAATGGATAATACAAATATGTAACAAAAACTCTCTCTCATTCTAATATTCTAACAAAAGAGAACGCCGCTCCTGATGAAGAAGAGGCGTTTTCACTTTATATAACCGTAGGCTGTATCACAAGACATAAAACCGTTCCTGCAATTCTTTCAGATAGCTTCTGGAAATGACCAGATCACCTTTATCGTGGAAAGGCGGATAAAGTTGGCAACACTTTCCATCGATCATAGCCAGATAATTTACATTCACAATGGCCGATTGACTGATTTGCACGAAAGCCTGCGAATAACTGACGATATCCTCCGCTTTCGTGTTCCGTTTCAGGTTCAACCGGGTTTGATTAAACAGAACCACCTGCCATTGACGTTTATCTTTCAAATATTCAAAAAATCCGATTTCTTCCAGCCGTAAGAGCTTGAATCCTGTCACCGTGCTAATCATAAACATTCCCTGTTGCGGCATCAGAGCTATAATAGAAGAAGCAAAAGAGGGAGGCGCCACTACAGCAGAACGCACCGCTTTCCGATAACGGTCTATGACAACTTTCAAGTCTTCCGCGCTAAAAGGTTTCAACAAGAAATCGAAAGCCGACTCACGCAAAGCCTGAAGCAGATATTTATCATAGGACGTATAGAACACAACCTTCATATCCCACATTACATCTTCCTTTATCTCACTTAGCAAATTAAGCCCCAATATATCCGGAAGCTCCACATCAAGAAAGAGTAAATCCGGATGCAACTCCATAATCATCTTTTTCCCTTTTGCACCACTGCTTGCAATTCCCTTTATCTCAAATTCACGATAAGGCTCCAGTTCACGGCGCAAAGCGTCACTTGCAGAACGTTCGTCATCAATGATGACCACTTTGTACTTTTCTTCTGTATCCATCATAAATCATAAGAAAAACGAAACGGGATATATACCGAAACTAATGTACCGGTCTGTCCACTGTTTCTATTGGTTATTTCAAAACGTATTTTGTCACTCTTGTTTTTCGTATTCAGCAGTTGAATGGTCTGATACAACACCTTCAGTCCGGTACCCGTTCCCCGTGTTGCCGAAGTTACGTTCGGAAGATACCCGCGGCCGTTATCACAAATCGTAATACAGATACCATTCTTTTCATGAGAGACATGTATCGTCAACTCCTTTTCACCATCTTTCCCAACCAGTCCATGCTTGATTGCATTCTCAACCGGGATTTGTATAATCATCGAAGGAATCATCACACGACTCGCATCCAGTCCTTCCTCCACTGTAACCGTTGCCGTAAAATCTTCGCCGACGCGTCCTCTTTCGAGATTAATATACGAACGTACAAAATCCAGCTCGTCTTGTAAGGAAACACTTAGTTTTTCCGTCAGTTCAAGACTGCGTCGGAGATATTTAACCAGCTCCAACAGGTTATTCTTCACATCTTCCGACCCCGTGAACTGATTAATCTCACGTCCCAATACATTGAAAGTGAAATGGGGAAATCCGGCTCCGCAGGTTCTCCATGCGGACACGGTTGATTTGCCGGAAAAAGCGTTCACGAAGAAATTCTCTTTTCTTCCGCATATACCAGATGATACCGCCTGTTCCTGCAACTAGCAGCACACAAACAAGTACCCATATATAAACGCTCAACTTCAAAGCTTTCACTTCACCTGCCTGCCGTTGAATCTGCATTTCTTTCCGCAATACAATAGTGTCCTGACGATAGCGCATATCCAGTTCTGCGACACGTGTCTGTACCCGTTCGCTACGGATAGAATCATCCGGACGACAGTCACGCTTCAAATATTCATAAGCACGGCGATAGTCGCCGGCACGCTCGAAGTAATGCTGGAGATATTGGTTGCGTATTGTCAGCATATTGGCATCAAGATGTCCCACAGGAGCGGTACGTTCTATCATTTTATGAGCCAGCGCCATATTTCCTTTCTGTAACGCCAGTTCAATCATTTGAGTTTCGATATAGTATACAGCCGAGTTATGCTGAATTTCCGAAAAGAAACGATAACTCTCGTCCAAGCATATCTGTGCTGAATCCAAGTTATTGGTCAACAAGTATAATTCTCCCAGATTTACTTTGATAAAGTTCTGTTCAAACACCATTTGGGGGTGGGCGGAGACTAAGGCATTGGCTCTGCGCATATAGTTCAATGCTTCCTGATAATTCTTCCTGTAATAATAATGATTTCCGCGATTGTTGAGATAGGTCCAACATTCTCCCACATTCATTTCGTCAAAGAATTTTCCTGCCAGTTCATAATAATGGTTGGATAAATCGAAGTCGCGCAAGTCCATATAAGTTTGTCCCAAACCGTAATAGACAGGGAATTTCGTATGTTCGGACAATCTCAGAGAATCGCAGAGAAACAAGGCGCGGCGGTAATAAGAGGCAGTGTGCGCCAAGTCACTGCGATGCAGGCAGGCGTCAGCCATATTGATACAAATGTCGGGAAGAAGGTGCAGGCGCTTTCCTTTCAGACGATATGCATACGCCTTTTGATAATCAAGTATGGCAGAATCGGGACGGTTCAACTGCATCCAAACGTTTCCTTCAACATTATAAACATCGGCCAGGACATCGTTCCAGCGAGGACACTCGGAAACATTGCGGGAGAATTGCTTAACCTGTCGATTGTAATAAAGTATGGAGTCAAAATCAGAAGAAACAAAGAAGGTTTTACCATAAAGGGCGAGCAGACGATAATACACTTGTGAGTCTTGCACTTGCACCAGCGCGTCACGTACCTGCGAACGGGAATAAAGTACATTGGAGAAAAGAGAATTCTGAACGCGGACTTCGAGAGAATCGACAAGTTCCTGCTCACAAAAAGGCTTATGGTGATGCCTGTCAGCACACCCGCAATACAACAATATCAAAAGCCCGAACAAGCCAAACAGCTTCATAGTAGTCCTCCCATTCATCAACCCCTTATTCAGGTCATGTTTTGAATGTGACAAAATACATTATTTATCCTGAATCCCAACCAATTTTATTATTTTTTAATACCTTTGTCCCCATATAAACATGAGTAACTGACCTAATGAGTCCATTGAACTTCACCCACATTTTGACACAGGCAGTCGATGAGCTATCGGAAAGCGAATCTTACAAAGGACTGTTTCATCAACACAAAGATGGCGAACCACTGCCCTCTGCTAAAGTCTTGTATGAAATTATCGAGCTTTCACGCTCTATCTTATTTCCCGGATATTACGGAAATTCCACTATCAACAGCCGGACAATCAATTACCACATCGGTGTAAATATTGAGAAGTTATTTGATTTGCTTACCGAGCAAATCCTTGCCGGATTGTGTTTTGGAACCAGTATAGAAGGAAGATGTAATGCCTGCTCCGATTCCAAGAGAGAAGAAGCAGCCCGCCTTGCCGCCAAGTTTATCAGCAAATTGCCTGTCATGCGCAGAGTGCTGGCTACCGACGTAGAAGCCGCCTATAACGGCGACCCTGCCGCCGAAAGTTATGGCGAAGTTATTTTCTGCTATCCCGCTATCAAGGCCATCAGTAACTACCGCATCGCGCATGAGCTACTGGAACTGGGTGTCCCCCTGATTCCGCGTATCATTACGGAAATGGCGCACAGCGAAACAGGTATTGATATTCATCCGGCCGCCAAGATTGGCAGTCACTTCACGATCGACCACGGCACAGGTGTGGTAATCGGCGCAACGAGTATCATCGGAAACAACGTCAAACTCTATCAGGGCGTCACTCTGGGAGCCAAGAGTTTCCCGCTGGATGCGGATGGAAAGCCAATCAAAGGCATCCCGCGCCACCCGATACTGGAAGACAATGTAATCGTTTATTCCAACGCCACTATCCTGGGAAGAATCACTATCGGACGCGATGCAACCGTAGGCGGTAATATCTGGGTGACGGAGAACGTCCCCGCCGGAGCAAGAATTGTACAAACAAAAGCAAAGAAATAAAATCAATAAACTATATATGAGCGAACAATTCGAGATGATAGCCAAGACCTTCCAGGGACTGGAGGAGATACTTGCAGAAGAGCTGACAGCACTAGGAGCCAACGACATTCAAATAGGCCGCCGCATGGTTTCATTTACAGGAGACAAGCGTATGATGTATCAAGGCAAATTTCTGCCTCCGTACTGCTATCCGCATTCTAAAACCGATCAAGAATTTTACGGCAAAGGATGCTGATGAAGTTTACAACCAGATACAGGCCATTCCATGGGAAGAGTATCTTGATGTAAACAAGACGTTTGCGATAGACGCGGTTGTATTCAGCGAAGAATTCCGCCATTCAAAGTTTGTTTCGTACAAGGTGAAAGATGCAATCGTGGATTATTTCCGTGAAAAGACAGGCAAACGCCCGTCTGTACGCATCAGCAATCCGGACGTATTGTTGAATATCCATATCGCACAAACGACCTGCACCTTGTCTCTGGACTCTTCCGGAGAGTCACTTCATCGTCGCGGATATCGCCAGGAACAGGTAGATGCTCCGTTGAACGAAGTATTGGCTGCCGGTATGCTTCTGATGACCGGCTGGCGGGGAGAATGTGACCTGATTGACCCGATGTGTGGTTCGGGAACGATTCCTATAGAAGCTGCGCTGATAGCAAGAAACATCGCTCCGGGAGTATTCCGCAAAGGATTCGCATTCGAGAAATGGGTGGACTTCGATGCGGAGATGTTCGACGAGCTTTACAATGACGACAGTCAGGAGCGCGAGTTTACACATAAAATTTACGGATACGACAACAATCCGAAAGCAAATGAAATCGCAACCCATAATATAAAGGCAGCGGGTGTATCCAAAGATGTGACGCTGAAACTGCAACCGTTCCAACAATTCGAACAGCCGAAAGAGAAGTCTGTCATCATCACCAACCCTCCTTATGGAGAGCGTATTTCCACCAATGATTTACTCGGACTATACCAAATGATTGGCGAGCGCCTGAAACACGCGTTTGTAGGAAACGAGGCATGGGTTCTCTCCTACCGGGAAGAGTGTTTCGACCAGATTGGTTTGAAAGCCAGCCAAAAAGGTTCCTTTGTTCAACGGGCCACTGGAATGTGAATTCCGCAAATATGAAATCTTTGACGGAAAATACAAGGAGTTCAAGAGTCAGGAAGAAGCAGGAGAAGAAAAGAAAGAGACGGAAGGAGAACAAGAGTCTAAGTTCAGGGAAAGAAAAGAATATAAACCTCGTCGGGAAGGAGAATTCAAACCCCGTAGAGAAAGTGAGTTCAGGCCGCGTCGGGAAGGTGACTCAGACCTCGCAGAGAAGGAGAATACAAGCCGCGCCGGGAAGAAGGAGAATTCAAGCGGGAAGGAAACAGAGAGAGAAAACCGCAGGGAGAATTCCGTAGCCGAAGAGACCCGAAAGCTCCGAGAGAATTCAAAGGAAATCGGGAACCGAGGATTCCGAAGAAGGAAGAGGAGTAAACAAGCGTTAATAGTTAATTGCACATTCACAAGAAATTAGCAACGAAAAGCAATTTAATGGATTATTCAATGCTTTTGCCAAGTTGGGTGCTGCTATTCGGATAAAGAGCACTTCTTTGGACAGAGTAAAAATAAAAGGATTTAAAAACAAATAATAAAGAAAAAGAGCAATGAGTAAAGTTGGAAAAAGAGCCTTCCTTTTGTTGTTGGCAATCCCAATTGTAATCAATGTTATGGCACAAGAAACCAAGAAACCGACACTGGAAGACCTGATTCCGGGCGGTGAAAGTTATCGTTATGCAGAAAACCTGTACGGGCTGCAATGGTGGGGCGACGAGTGTATTAAACCCGGCATCGACACCATCTATTCTATCCAGCCGCAAACAGGCAAAGAAACAATGCTCATCACCCGTGAGCAAATCAACAAAGCGCTTGCAGAAGACAAGGCAGGAAAGTTATCCCATTTGTATTCCGTACGTTTCCCATGGGCGGAAAAGCCGCAAATGTTACTGAACATAGCCGGAAAATACATCGTATATGATTTCAAGAACAACCGGATTGTCAGCAGTCGCAAGCCTAAAGCCAAAGCGGAAAACGAAGACTACTGCACCGCTAATGGAAATGTAGCCTATACAATCGGCAACAATCTATACGTAAACGAACAGGCGGTGACGAACGAGCCCGAAGGCATCGTCTGCGGCCAGTCCGTACACCGCAATGAGTTCGGTATCAACAAAGGTACATTCTGGAGCCCGAAAGGTAATCTGCTCGCCTTCTACCGTATGGATGAAAGTATGGTGACTCAATACCCGCTTGTAGACATTACCGCACGTGTGGGCGAAGTGAACAATGTCCGCTATCCAATGGCAGGAATGACCAGCCACCAAGTGAAGGTAGGTATCTACAACCCCGCAACGGGCAAAAAGCATTTACCTGGATGCAGGCGACCCTACCGACCGCTACTTTACGAACATCAGTTGGGCACCGGACGAGAAGAGCCTCTACCTGATTGAAGTAAACCGCGACCAGAACCATGCCAAACTTTGCCAATACAACGCAGAAACAGGCAAGCTGACAAAGGTGCTCTACGAAGAAACTCACCCGAAATACGTAGAGCCGCAAAACCCGATTATATTCTTGCCGTGGGATACCAGCAAATTCATTTATCAGAGCCAGCGCGATGGATACAATCACCTCTATCTGTTTAATACCAAAGCAAGCATTTACGGTGACCTTCAGGAAGGAACCGGCGGCGCCCAATATCGCGAATCAGTGAAGGTAAAACAGTTGACTAAAGGCAACTGGCTGGTAAAAAACATATTAGGCTTCAACGCTAAACGGAAAGAAGTTATCTTCACCGCCATAGAGGGCTTGAGAAGCGGTCATTTCGCAGTAAACGTGAACAACGGAAAGATGAGCCGCCCGTTCGATAGCAGTAAAGAGAGTGAACACAACGGAGTGCTCAACGCTTCCGGGACGTTCCTTATCGACCGTTATTCCACTAAAGACCAGCCCCGCATCATCAATCTGGTAGATACAAAGAACTTCAAAGAAACCGTAAACCTGCTGACTGCCAAAGACCCGTATGAAGGTTATCAAATGCCAAGTATTGAAACCGGGACAATCAAAGCGGCCGACGGCACAACCGACCTTCACTACCGCCTGATGAAGCCGGCAAACTTTGACCCGAACAAGAAATATCCAACCATTATTTACGTCTACGGAGGTCCTCATGCCCAATGTGTCACCGGAGGCTGGCAGAATGGCGCACGTGGCTGGGACACGTATATGGCCAACAAAGGCTATATCATGTTTACGATCGACAATCGTGGCAGCAGTAACCGCGGACTGGAGTTTGAGAACGCCACCTTCCGTCGCCTCGGCATTGAAGAAGGCAAAGACCAGGTAAAGGTGTCGAATTCCTGAAATCCCTCCCTTACGTAGACGGCGGACGCATCGGCGTGCACGGCTGGAGCTTTGGAGGGCACATGACCACTGCCTTGTTGCTCCGTTACCCGGAAATATTCAAAGTAGGCGTAGCCGGCGGACCTGTCATCGACTGGGGATATTACGAAGTGATGTACGGCGAACGTTATATGGACACACCGGAAACCAATCCTGAAGGTTACAAGGAATGCAACCTGAAAAACCTCGCGGGTCAGTTGAAAGGTCATCTGCTGATTATCCATGACGACCATGATGACACTTGCGTGCCGCAGCACACCCTGTCGTTCATGAAAGCCTGTGTAGACGCCCGCACCTACCCCGACCTGTTCATCTACCCGTGCCACAAGCACAACGTATCAGGTCGCGACCGTGTACATCTGCACGAAAAAATCACCCGGTACTTTGAGCAGAACCTGTAAAAGCGGCTGCTTATCCATACCTAATCAAACGTATAACAGTATAACTTATAACAGTATAAAGATGAAGATTTTATTACTAGGCTCGGGCGGCCGCGAACATGCACTGGCATGGAAAATTGCCCAAAGTCCGAAAGTTGAGGAGCTGTATATTGCTCCGGGAAATGCCGGAACAACTGCCGTAGGCGAAAAATGTAAACATCAAGGCTACTGATTTTGAAGCTATCAGAGCTTTCGCCCTGAAGGAAGACATCGCCATGGTCGTAGTAGGTCCCGAAGATCCGTTGGTAAAAGGAATCTACGATTACTTCCAGAATCGTCCCGAACTGAAACATATCGCCGTTATCGGTCCGTCCGCCAACGGAGCACAGCTGGAGGGCAGCAAGGAATTTGCAAAGGCTTCATGATGCGTCACAACATCCCGACAGCCCGTTACAAAAGTATCACTTCCGCAACTATTGAAGAAGGTCTGGCTTTCCTCGAAACGCTGGAAGCCCCATACGTGCTGAAAGCCGACGGACTCTGTGCCGGAAAAGGCGTTCTGATCCTCCCCACACTGGACGAGGCAAAGAAAGAACTCAAGGAAATGCTTGGCGGTATGTTCGGCTCCGCATCGGCAACAGTCGTTATTGAAGAGTTCCTGAGCGGTATCGAATGTTCCGTATTCGTGCTTACCGACGGCGAACACTACAAAGTCCTCCCCGTAGCGAAAGACTACAAGCGTATCGGTGAAGGCGACAAAGGTCTGAATACAGGGGGCATGGGTAGCGTAACCCCTGTTCCGTTTGCCGACGAAGTGTTCATGGAGAAAGTACGCACCCGCATCATCGAGCCGACAATCAACGGCCTGAAAGAAGAGAATATCGTCTACAAAGGTTTCATCTTCCTCGGATTAATCAATGTGAAAAGGTGAGCCAATGGTGATCGAATACAACGTCCGTATGGGCGACCCGGAAACAGAAAGCGTCATGCTCCGCATTCAGAGCGATCTCGTGGAACTGCTGGAGGGCACTGCCGCAGGCAACCTGAACGAAAAGACACTCGTTATGGACCCGCGTTCGGCAGGTTGTGTGATTCTCGTCAGCGGCGGTTACCCGGAAGCTTATGAGAAAGGATTCCCGATCAGCGGACTGGAACAGGCTGCCGCTACGGAAAGTATCATTTTCCATGCCGGAACAGCTATGAAAGACGGCCAAGTAGTTACAAACGGAGGACGCGTTATCGCTGTCTGCTCCTATGGAGCTACTAAAGAAGAAGCGTTGGCACAGAGCTACAAAGTAGCGGACATGATTGACTTCGACAAGAAGTACTTCCGCCGCGACATCGGCTTCGACCTATAACTGCCGGCGTAACGCCGAAGCAAGGCTTCCATTCGACAGCATTGTTTCAAATGAGAGGCGATGTTTATTCTAGAGAAGAGACGATATCAACGCTAGATAAGAATCACCTTGGTAAAGCCACGCTAGAGGCAAATCTATCTCCATTCTCCTCCTTCGGGAAGGAGGAGTACCCGTAGGGGGAGGTGGTAGGTGAATACATAAGTCTATTATTAAAACAGATAGGCGCACCTACCACCCCGGCTTTCAGCCACCCCTCCTTCCCGGAAGGAGGGGAAGCCATTCGGAGAAAACCATTCGGAAAGAAAGGAAAGAAAGGGAGAGAAGGGAAAGAAACCACAGAAACCACAGAAGAAACAGAAGCAACAGAAGCAACAAAAAAATAATTGAACGAGATTAAATGAGAAATAAAAAGCTGCAAGGTCAAGTAACAGCAGGGCGGTGGACGCTGCCTATCGTTGTCTTTATCTGTACCCTCTGTTGGGTACTGACATCCTTTTTACTGCCCGACCTCACAGCCTCAACAGTGGAAGACAGCACTCTCTCCCTCTGGCAATCCGCCCGCGACTTGTTACTTCCCGCATGGGCCGAACGACTTGTCAGCTATCTGATTTATGCCGTTATCGGTTATAGCCTGATAGAGCTGAACAACCGTTTCGGCATTATCCGTATGCGGGCGTCCATGCAGACAGCCATATACTTTCTGTTGGTCACTATCTGCCCGGAAATGCACTTGCTATATGCAGGAGACATTGCAGCCCTTGCTTTCCTGTTCTCCATTTATTTCCTGTTCAAAAGTTATCAGCAGCCGCAGGCAGCAGGCTATTTATTCTATTCCTTCCTTTTCATCGGAGCGGGAAGCCTGCTTTTCCCCCAACTCACCTTCCTTTCGGTACTCTGGATATTCGAAGCTCACCGTTTTCAGGCACTCAAGCCCCGTAGTTTCTGCGGTGCGCTCTTAGGCTGGGTAGTGCCTTACTGGTTCCTGTTCGGGCACGCCTTCTTCTACAATCAAACGGAGTTATTCTACCGTCCGTTTACCGAACTGGTAACTTTCGGCAAGCCCTTCGACCTGCAAATTCTCCAACCTTGGGAATTGGCGGTTCTCGGCTATTTACTTGTACTGTTCATTGTCAGCGCCGCCCATTGCATCATCGCAGGATTTGAAGACAAGATACGCACCCGTGCCTATCTGCAATTTCTTATCGACCTGAATATCTTCCTCTTCCTGCTCATAGCTTTGCAGCCAACCTATTGTGTCAATCTGTTGCCATTGCTCATGATAAGCAGCAGCATCCTGATCGGACATTTTTTCGTACTGACCAACAGCAAGACATCGAACGTGTTCTTCATAATCTCGCTGGTCAGTCTCATCCTCCTATTCAGTTTTAATATATGGACGCTTTTATAGACTCAACAATACAACTCCTCATCGAATGGGGATTACCGGGATTATTCATCTCGGCTTTACTGGCCGGCAGCATCGTGCCTTTCAGTTCCGAACTGGTACTGGTGGCACTCGTCAAACTTGGCCGGCCTGCCCCTACCGCCTGCCTGATATCCGCCGCACTCGGCAACACGGTAGGCGGAATGACCTGTTACTATATGGGACGTCTGGGCAAAATAAGCTGGATAGAGAAATATTTCAAGGTAAAGAAAGAGAAAGTAGACAAAATGGTGAACTTCCTGCAAGGGAAAGGAGCACTGATGGCATTTTTCGCCTTCCTTCCGGCTATCGGTGAAGTTATCTCCATTGCACTGGGATTTATGCGAAGCAATATATGGCTTACGGTAGCTTCCATGTTTGCCGGCAAGTTGATACGTTACATCCTTCTCCTGTATGTGCTGGAAAGTGCATGGAATGTGGTAGCAGGATAAATGTTTCATTAAGTAATCAAGCAATAAGTATCAGATAGCAAGTTATACGATGAAAAGAATAATCGAGAAGACCGATGACGGGGAGCACTACCCTGTTTGTTCCGGAATTGAATGAGCATTATCATTCAACGAAAGGGGCACGCACGGAGTCCCAGCACATTTTCATCAATATGGGACTGAAAACCTCCACCGCCACCACCCCTCACATTCTGGAAATAGGTTTCGGAACAGGTCTGAACGCCTGGCTCACCCTCGAAGAAGCAGAAAAAACGGGAGGAATGTATACTATACAGGTCTGGAACTCTATCCCCTGGAATGGCAACTCGTAGAGCAACTGGGGTATATTTCCGCCAACGAACAACTAATGACAGGCGACAACCAGTGTCCGGCCTACGAGTTATTCAAACAGCTTCATACCTCCCCGTGGGAAGAAGACGTACCGATTACCCCTCACTTCACCCTACGAAAAGTACAAAAAAGACTTTAATAAGCTGGAAACAGAGACAGAAGGGTGGAAAGCAGACGTGATTTACTTCGACGCCTTCGCACCGGAAAAGCAGCCGGAGATGTGGTCGCAAGAACTATTCAACCGCCTTTATGTTTTATTAAATAACGGCGGAATCCTGACGACTTATTGTGCCAAAGGAGTCGTCAGGCGAATGTTGCAGGCCGCAGGATTCATCGTGGAACGTCTTCCCGGCCCTCCGGGAGGAAAACGGGAAATACTGCGGGCCCGGAAACAAGAATAAGAACTTAAAAACGAAAACAAGAATAAGTAAAACAAGATAAGTAAGAACAACCCGAAAAACTACAACAAGTCATGAAAAAAGCAACTAATAGATATGAAGACCCTGCTTATCATCGGCTCCTGCCTCCTACTGGCAGCGTGCACCGGACGAACGTCCCAAAGCGGTACTGAAGAGGAAAAGCCGGTCATTACCGTCACACTCGAACCGCAACGCTATTTCACGGAAGCCATTGCCGGTGACAAATTCACGGTAGTCAGCATGGTCCCCAAAGGTTCCAGCCCGGAAACATACGACCCGGTTCCGCAGCAACTCGTATCCCTTGGCGACAGCAAGGCCTACTTCCGCATCGGTTACATCGGCTTCGAACAGGCCTGGATGGACCGTCTGATGAACAATGCCCCTCATATCCAAGTGTTCGACACCTCCAAAGGAATAGACCTGATTCTGAACGACAACGAACATGGCAACGGATATCATGACCATGAAGGTCACAATCATCCAGGTCACAGTCATGCCGTAGAACCGCATATCTGGAACTCTACCGCCAACGCCCTCATCCTTGCCGGAAATACGTATAAAGCGCTCTGCACCCTTGATAAAGCCAATGAGCTTTATTACAGGAACCGGTACGACTCCCTCTACCAACGCATCCAGCAAACGGACAGTCTGATTCGTCAACAACTCTCCGCACCGGACGCCGCCAAATCCTTTATGATTTACCACCCGGCTCTCTCCTACTTCGCCCGCGACTACGGACTGCATCAAATTTCAATCGAAGAAGGGGGCAAGGAACCTTCGCCCGCCCATCTGAAAGAACTGATAGACCTGTGCAAAGCGGAAGACGTGCGTGTAATCTTCGTCCAACCGGAGTTTGACAAGCGCAATGCGGAAACTATCGCGCAGCAAACCGGAACGAAAGTGATTTCTATCAATCCTCTAAGTTACGACTGGGAAGAAGAAATGCTGAATGTAGCCAAAGCCCTCGCCCCGGCCGAGACAAAGGAACAAACAGTCAGACAGTGATATCAGAAAAGCCAATGACGAAGCCAATTATCGAAATAAAAAACCTATCCGCCGGATACGACGGCCGCAATGTTCTCCATGACATCAACCTGAACGTTTACGAACGGGACTTTCTGGGCATCATCGGTCCGAACGGAGGCGGTAAGACAACGCTTATAAAGTGCATCCTCGGTCTGCTAAAGCCAACCGGAGGGGAAATTAGTTTCAACTGTAAGCCTTCTTTGGGCTACCTGCCTCAATACAGCACGATCGACCGGAAATTTCCCATATCAGTGGAGGAAGTAATCCTTTCCGGACTCAGCATACAGAAGTCACTGACCTCCCGTTTCACCCCCGAACAAAAAGAGAAAGGCAAGCAGATTATTTCCCGCATGGGGCTTGAAGGACTCGAACACCGTTCTATCGGGCAATTAAGCGGCGGGCAGCTGCAACGTGCCCTGTTGGGACGTGCCATCATCTCCGACCCTGCGGTATTGATTCTCGATGAACCCAGCACGTATATCGACAAGCGTTTCGAAGCACGCCTTTATGAGTTATTGGCTGAAATCAATAAAGAATGTGCCATTATCCTTGTCAGTCACGACATCGGCACTGTATTGCAACAGGTAAAATCTATTGCTTGCGTCAACGAAACGCTGGATTACCATCCCGATACGGGAGTCACCACCGAATGGTTGGAAAAGAACTTTAACTGTCCTATCGAACTGCTCGGACACGGGACGCTGCCGCACCGCATTCTGGGTGAACATCATCACCACCACTAGCCGTTCGCTGTGGAGGGGTGGACAGGTAGATACATAATGCTGATAATCTATTAATTTACGCATGCACCTACCACAGTGACTTACGGGTACTCCTCCTTCCAGAAGGAGGAGAATATAGATAGTATCGGCTTTAAAGTTCCTTTATAAGGACGGTATCAATGGATTAGAGCGGCGGTATTGTTAGCTTGCCACGGCCGTGGTAGGTATTCGTCACGGGCGTGGAGAGATCCTTCCACAGCCATGGCAGGAAGTCTCCACGGCTGTGGCAATCCAATGATAGCGGTAGTGTAATGTAACTTTCCTTACTTGTTTTCTCATGTTTGCCGGCTCTTCTACTTATATAATGCGGCTTCACAGCAGAGTTTTCATTACGATTCTTCCTCACCCCTATCAGGGCTTTTCCCAACCGCCGCAGGGACATAAGATAGCGTAAATCATCTTCCCGTTACTTAATATTTCTTACTTTCTACCTCATTATCCTTACAAATCACTATCTTTGCGACCGCATAACTTGTTTTTAACGAATAAACTACCATAGTGCTAATGAAACAGTACAGAACCGTAAACAACCTCATGGGTTGGCTTACATTCATCATTGCGGCAACAGTCTATTGCCTGACAATAGAACCGACCGCAAGTTTCTGGGATTGCCCCGAGTTTATAACTACCGGCTATAAATTGGAAGTCGGACACCCGCCCGGCGCGCCTTTCTTCATGCTGATGGCGAACCTGTTCACCCAGTTTGCCTCCGATGTGACCACCGTGGCAAAAATGGTGAATTATATGAGTGCCCTGATGAGCGGTGCCTGTATCCTGTTCCTTTTCTGGAGCATCACCCACCTGGTTCGCAAACTGATTATCACCGATGAAAACAATATTACCAAAGGGCAGCTTATCACCATTATGGGCAGCGGATTGGTCGGTGCACTGGTTTATACATTCAGTGACACATTCTGGTTCTCGGCCGTAGAAGGCGAAGTATACGCTTTCTCCTCCCTGTTCACCGCCGTTGTTTTCTGGCTGATTTTGAAATGGGAAGACGTGGCCGACCAACCGCACAGCGACCGCTGGATTATCCTGATCGCTTACCTGACCGGTTTGAGTATCGGCGTACACTTGCTGAACTTGCTTTGTTTGCCCGCTATCGTGCTGGTTTACTATTATAAGAAAACTCCGAATGCCACCGCAAAGGTTCATTGCTTGCCCTTTTCGGTTCTATGGTGCTCGTGGCAGCCGTGCTCTACGGCATTGTGCCGGGTATTGTGAAAGTAGGCGGCTGGTTCGAACTGTTGTTTGTCAACGGATTGGGAATGCCGTTCAACACCGGAGTAGTGGTCTATATCATCCTGCTTGCAGCAGCGCTGATCTGGGGTGTTTACGAAAGTTACACGCAAAAGAGCAAGGCGCGCATGGCTGTTTCCTTTATCCTGACGATTGCTCTGCTCGGTATCCCGTTCTACGGACATGGAGCCAGCAGTATCCTCATCGGTATCCTCGTAATCGGCGTATTGGCTATCTATCTTGCCCCGCAGATGCAGGAAAAGATGAAAGAGAAATGGCGTATTTCGGCGCGCACGCTGAACACGACATTGCTGTGCACGATGATGATCGTTATCGGCTATTCGTCTTATGCACTGATCGTTATCCGCTCTACCGCCAACACGCCCATGGACCAGAACTCACCGGAAGATATCTTCACGCTGGGCGAATACCTCGGTCGTGAGCAATATGGCACACGCCCGTTGTTCTACGGTCCTGCTTTCTCCTCCAAAGTGGCACTCGACGTAAAGACGGTTATTGCATTCCCCGCCAGTCAGAAACAGGCAGCAAGTATGTCCGCAAGGAAAAGACTTCGCCGGACGAAAAAGACTCTTATATCGAACTCCCCGGACGTATCGAGTATGAATACGCACAGAATATGCTTTTCCCGCGTATGTACAGTTCCTCGCACGCCCCGCTCTACAAGCAATGGGTTGACATCAAGGGACATGACGTACCTTACGACCAATGTGGAGAAATGGTCATGGTGAATATGCCTACCCAATGGGAGAACATCAAGTTCTTCTTCTCCTACCAGTTGAACTTCATGTACTGGCGTTACTTCATGTGGAACTTCGCCGGACGCCAGAACGACATTCAGGGTAGCGGAGAAATAGAACACGGCAACTGGATTACCGGTATTCCGTTCATCGATAACCTGCTCGTAGGCAATCAGGAATTCCTGCCGCAGGACCTCAAGAATAACAAAGGACACAATGTATTCTACTGCCTGCCGTTGCTGCTCGGACTGATCGGGCTTTTCTGGCAAGCCTACCACAGTCAGCGTGGTATCCAGCAGTTCTGGGTAGTATTCTTCCTGTTCTTCATGACGGGTATCGCCATTGTGCTCTACCTCAACCAGACGCCTGCACAGCCTCGTGAACGAGATTATGCATACGCCGGTTCATTCTATGCCTTTGCCATCTGGGTAGGTATGGGTGTGGCAGGTGTTATCCGGCTATTGCGGGAGTACTGCAAGATGCAGGAACTTCCTGCCGCTGCTCTGGCTTCCGTTCTCTGCCTGTTTGTCCCCATTCAAATGGCAGGACAGACGTGGGAGGACCACGACCGTAGCGGCCGCTTCGTAGCCCGCGACTTCGGCCAGAACTATTTGATGACCCTGCAGGAATCAGGAAACCCGATTATCTACACCAACGGTGATAACGATACCTTCCCTCTGTGGTACAACCAGGAAACGGAAGGTTTCCGTACCGATGCCCGCACTTGTAACCTGAGTTACTTGCAGACCGACTGGTACATCGACCAGATGAAGCGTCCGGCATACGATTCGCCCTCTCTCCCTATCACATGGGACCGCGTCCAATACGTGGAAGGACAGAACGAGTATATCTCTATCCGCCCGGAAATGAAGAAGCTCATCGACAACTACTTCAAGCAGGCCGAAGAACTGGCAACACAGGAGACACCACCGTATTATCTCTCGTCCACTCTATCTTCGGAGAGAACCCGTATGAACTGAAGGAGATTATCAACCGCTGGATGCTCGGCAAGAACGACCAACTGAAGGAGCTGCTCAAGAAAAGCGGACAGGGAATCGAACTTCCTCTGATCCCGACGGACAGTATCGTGATGAAAGTGGATGCGGAAGCCGTGCGCCGTTCCGGCATGAAGATACCGGAAGCCTTGGGTGACTCTATCCCCGAATATATGACTATCTCGCTGAAAGACGCCAACGGCAACCCGAAACGCGCGCTTTACAAGAGCGAACTGATGATGCTCGAAATGCTGGCCAACGCCAACTGGGAACGCCCGATCTATATGGCAATAACCGTAGGCAGCGAAAACCACCTCGGCATGGATAACCACTTCGTTCAGGAAGGTCTTGCCTACCGCTTCACTCCGTTCGAAACGGACAAACTGAACAGCAAAATCGACAGTGAAAAGATGTACGACAACCTGATGAACAAGTTCAAGTTCGGCGGTATCGACAAGCCGGGAATCTACATCGACGAGAACGTGATGCGTATGTGCTACACACACCGCCGCATCTTCACGCAACTGGTGGGACAACTCATCAAGGAAGGCAAAAAAGACAAGGCGCTTGCCGCCCTCGACTATGCCGAAAAGATGATTCCGTCGTCCAACGTACCGTACGACTGGGCCAACGGGGCTTTCCAAATGGCAGAAGCCTACTATCAGTTGGGACAGACAGAGAAAGCGAACAAGATTATCGACGAACTTGCCAACAAGTCGCTCGAATACATGGTCTGGTACCTGAGTCTGACCGACTACCAACTCTCCATTGCCAGCGAAAACTTCATGTACAATGCAGGATTGCTTGACGCGGAAGTACGCCTAATGGAGAAATACAAATCAGAAGAACTTGCAAAACACTACTCCGAACAGCTCGACCAACTATACAACGAGTATGTGACGAGAATGAAAGGGAAATAAATTAAGCAATAAGTAACAAGTAATAAGCGATATCATCCATGCGGTTTACAACGCAGCCCATTGCTTAATACTTGTTACTTATTATTTCAAAAAAGTACAAACTCTCATGTTTATAGAACAACCACCGTGGTTTTTCCGGGCGTTGTATCCGCAAGCCATTTTCCGAATGGACCCGAACGAACGGGCCGTCTACCTGACTTTTGATGACGGACCTATCCCCGAAGTTACTCCTGGGTACTGGAATTGCTGGAAAAACACAATATTAAAGCTACCTTCTTCATGGTAGGCGACAATATAAAGAAACACCCGGACGAATACCGGATGGTGGTAGAACACGGTCACCGCATCGGCAACCACACTTTCAACCACATCCGTGGATTCGAATACTCCAACCCCGACTATCTGGCAAATGCCCAAAAAGTAGATGAAATCATACATTCCGACCTGTTCCGCCCGCCACACGGCCACATGGGTTTCCGACAATACTATACCCTCCGCTATCATTACCGGATCATCATGTGGGACCTCGTGACCCGCGATTACAGTAAGCGGATGCGCCCGAACAGGTACTCAACAACGTGAAACGTTACGCACGCAACGGCTCTATCATCACCTTCCACGACTCCCTGAAATCATGGAACAACGGGAATCTGCAATATGCCCTCCCCCGCTCTATCGAGTTTCTGAAAGCGGAAGGATATGAGTTTAAAGTGTTATAACGTTACGCGAGCTATACAGAATACGTCATATCAGCTAAAACATACGTTATATCAGCTATAAAAATGGAAGCACTCCTCCCCACTGAAATAATCAAAGCCGAAGCCCTGCGCCTCGGCTTTTCAGCCTGTGGAGCAGCGCCTGCCGAAGCTGTCAGTGAAAAGGTTGCTGATACTTTCCGCCAATGGCTTGCAGACGGTTGCCAGGGGAAATGGCTTATATGCAGAATTATGAGGACAAGCGCCTCGACCCGCGGCTCTTAGTAGAAGGGGCACGCACCGTTATCAGTGTTGCCCTGAACTATTATCCCGAAACGAAGCTGCCGGAGAATGAATACCAGATAGCGTGGTATGCCTACGGCAAAAGATTATCACGATGTCATGAAGGCAAAGCTCAAGACGTTGCTTGAGTTTATCCAAAACAACTATTCTGCCGGCGGACGCGCCTTCTGCGACACCGCCCCCGTACTCGAACGCTATTGGGCATGGCGTGCCGGACTCGGCTGGATAGGGAAAAACACCCAGCTTATCATTCCGCAAGCGGGTTCTTGCTTCTTTTTGGGAGAATTAAGTATTGACTTTCCTGCCGACCGCTATGACAGTCCGCAGGAAAACCGTTGCGGTTCATGTACCCGTTGCCTCAACGCTTGTCCTACAAAAGCGTTAGAAGCGCCTTTCAGGCTCAATTCCGCCAAATGTCTCTCTTACCTGACCATTGAATACCGTGGAGAACTTCCGCCCGATACGGGGCAAAAAATGGGCAAAATGATCTACGGCTGCGACGAATGTCAACGTGCCTGTCCATGGAACCGCTTCGCGACTCCTTCACGGACAATAGAATTCTCCCCTTCCGCCTCCCTGCTGACCATGCGGAAGGAAGACTGGCACCGCCTCTCGGAAGAACAATACAGGACACTGTTCAAGGGCAGCGCAGTGAAAAGGGCCAAGTATCAGGGACTCATGCGAAACATCCGGTCCGCGAAAAAGTAAGTGACCGAAGTTCTGAAAACACGCCGCACGGTCTGAATAAGCAAAATTTAGCAACCATATTGTTCTCCCGCCTCATTATTTTTCATAAATTTGCAGCGGACTCTTCCGCAGAAAGCCTTCGGGTGGTTAGTGGGGAGAGCTGTTTATATAGAGAAGACGTTTACAAGCGTTTGTCTTTCGTGTTTCAAAACTTCGCAGTTTTTTTCATATCACCAGAAAGATGAATAGCAACAAAGACGTCCTCCTGATGTGTATTTATATACATCCGTGCCTCTCTTTGCCGAAACAAAGGGAGGTTACGGGTGTTGTACATATCGGCGTGGGCTTTCTGCGTTGTTCGTTCTTGATGATATGGCATTGCGAAGGCCTTGAAACACGGAACGGACGAAGGTGAGATTCCCACGCCTCTTTTTATATATTCTCGCCGGTATTGCAATAATCCGTTCCTCCAACGGGAATCCGGGGGACGCACACTTGCAGAATGACATGATTCATGCGGGACAACTTATCGAACGCACGCTTCACGAACAAGGACGTACTGTTACCTGGTTCGCCAGTCAGCTATGCTGCACACGTCCCAACGTCTACAAGATCTTCCGGAAAGAGAATATCGACATCCACCTGCTTGGCGCATCTCCTGCATCCTCAACCACGACTTCTTCCACGATTTATCCGACAGCATCAGTACGGGCAGCTCCTCCGGTGTATCCAAATAGGATACAATTCCGTATCCTCCTTGGAACTATGTTTTCGCCTGCTGGTATAGTCCTTTCGCATACCTTTGCAAACATATTAACATATAATCACAAAGGGATATGAAAACGAAAAAACTGATTTTAGTTATTTTCCTCACCTTTATCGGTGCAATCGGAGCGTACGCACAGAAAACAAATGTAAGAATGCAGGAAACACAGGCACGTCTACTGGATGTCACCTCAAACGCTTATGTAAAGCCGCTAACCGTGGAGTTGCAGATAGACAAATCGAAAGGACGCATCAAAGACGAATGGACGCTCACCAGAGAACAAGCCGAACAGGAGATGAATGGCGACCTGGTCAACATCCGCAGCTATGCAATCTATATGTCTTCGCAAAAACATAATGCAGACGTGATAGTGGCAGCCACATTCAACGTCAAAACCAATGACGACGGGAACGGGTATAAAGTGACCGTCATCGGCTATCCGGCCACCTTTATCAACTGGAAGACGGCAGAAGCCTCGGACTACGAATGGATCCGTATGGAAAAACTCTCACAACAGCCGACAAAGACAAGATAGCCGCCGTCATCAAATAACAACCGTTATCAAATAAACAGACAACAAGTATTAATAATCAAATAGAATTTCAACATGAAAAAACTATTATCATTGGCAGCCGCATTCTTACTGTGTGCAGGCGTGCAAGCACAGATTGTATCATCCAGAAGTGTCAGCATCAAATCCGCTCAGAAACAGCCTTCTGAAACACAATGGTTCCTGCGTGGCGGATTGAATGTCATGAAAATGACCGGAGACGGAGCGGAAGACACCGGCAGCAAACTCGGTTACAACTTTGTTTACGGTTTCCAGAAGCCATTAGGGAGTGTAGGTACGTACTGGGGAATGGAGTTCGGACTCGGTTCCCGCGGCTGGAAGGTCGAAGAAAACGAAAGCGACTACGAATACAGCCTAAGCTTAATGGCCCACAACGTACAGGTTTCTCCGTTTACTTTCGGATATAAATACAACATTACGGATGCTCTGGCAGTCGACGCACATCTCGGCGCTTACGTAAGTTGCGACTATGTAGGTAAGATTAAAGAAAAAGAATCCTATCAGGGAGACAGTGAAGAAACAAGCGTCAACATGGGCGACTGGGAAGACTGGAAGCGGGTGGATGCAGGCATGAATATCGGTGTCGGTATATGGTACGACCGTTTCAACCTGGATTTCACTTATCAGCGCGGCTTTATCAAAACATGGGAGTGTAACACCAGCAATGTCCTGATTCGTCTGGGTGTAGCTTTCTAAGTGAAGTACAATCACACCTCAATTACACATATATCCAGCGTTCACGTCTTTCTCTCTCAACAGGGAGAAGGGGTGAATGCTGTTTTTCTTAAAAACAACGGAGTATGATGACCAAACAACGATTCCTTGCAATTATCTATCTACTGATAGGGATAATACTGCCCGCCATGGCGCAGACGTTTACGGAACAGAAGAAAACTTATCCTGTCAGTGCCGACGGTAGCAAATACGTAGTCAGCGGGTTTACTTCTTTCAGCCCGGCAAGCGATGAGCATATCTACGCCAACGCGCTATTGTGGACGGTGGAGAACGTCTGTCCGAAGCTACGCGAAGGAATAACGGAAGCCAACGTACCGGCCAAAAGTTTCAGTTGCGACCTGGTACTCGCCTCGCAAGCAGATTCAAAGCAGAACAACACCTATTATTGCAAAGCCATTTTCCGGGTAGCGGAAGGCAAGCTGGTCTACTATCTCTCTGATGTCCTGATAGAATCGTCGGTACTTGTAATGAAGAAAGTCACCGCCATGGAGAAACTGCAACCGGAGAAGAAAGCGTCGCACAAGGAGATAATGGATGATTTCGTACAGGTGGAATCGCAAATGCTCAACCGGATGTTCGACTTCATCGCCACACATCAACTTTCACCAATCACCCATTGGAACGAGATCAGTATCGGTAAACCGGTGAAAGGTATGACCGAGGATGAATGCCGCCTGGCTTTCGGCAAACCGCAAACGGTTCTGGAATCAAACGGAGAAGTGCAGTGGATGTACTCCAGCTCCTTTTATGTTTTCTTCAAGAACGGACGTGTGGAAACAATTATCAAATAAGTTTAGAAACATATAGATAATCTATAAGAAAAAGAAGCATCAATTGAATATTCACTACGTACGCCTATATACAAAAAAAAAGAATAGCTGCTTTATCACAAGACAGCTATTCTACATAATTAATGTAAGCTAAATCATCTTTCAAAGAATTTATGATCCGACTTACTCTAAACTCGCTTGCTTACATATATTCAAAACATGTTATTTATTCTAGTATCTTTCATGTCGCTGTATCTTTAGTATTAAGTCATTCTACATTCCAGCATATAACTTGTTTCATTGGTGTTCCATTACAATATCAACCGCATACCCGTAACTTTTTCCGGCAAACTGGCCTCCGTTTTCCCATTTCTTATCAAAAATGCCATACATAAATCCGTCTACTTTATGATCTTTCCATGTTCCATCATCTTTAAACTCAAAGAATGGTAATCCTGCTTTTGTAAACTGCAAATCAGCAACATACGTGATATTTCCTCCCCAAGTTAATACATTAGCCGCTTTATCATACGCACAGAGATAAATGTAATTAGGAGAGATAAATCCCAAATACTGATTATCAAAGTTGATAACCAGCCGTCCGTCAGTCAATACAGCTTTAAAAGGTACACCATTATTGAGCGGAACATCTTTTGCTATCAAATCATACACTCCCTTCTCATCTGTTGCCGTAAAGGTACAACTACCCGTATAACGTTTTCCGTCATTACGGGTATGCATCATAGTATATGTACCGGACAATCCTCGCTGAACACAAGTCGCCGACCATTCATTTTTCCCACTCTGAACGGTCAACGTCCCTTCCCGATAATCCGTACCGTCCAACATAGGAGAAACCACCACATGAAGCTGATCGCCTTTCAATTCATAAGTCAGCCATTCGGCAGTAGATTGAATACTATATTCGCGCCGGGTATGCAAAGTGAAAACAGCTTCACCCCCTTGCATAAAAAAATCCTTTGTACCTTCTACATCACAAATAAAAGTATCGCCCAACTGGGTCACGGGAACTTGCAATATATCTTCCCCGGATTGTATGACCACCATTGTGGTACGACTGGATATAGAAAGATTAGCCTCAACAACCAAACTGACTTCCTGATCGGACACACTGGCTACCTTACACCAAGCGACATCCGAGGTGGCACTTACCTGTTTACCGCCTGACAGTTCAATAGTTCCTGTGCCACCATTCGCAGAAAACTTAACATCCGAACTTATCGCCTTTAATGCTACATCCGCCGTATCCTTATCATCACTACAACCAACAGCCGACAAGCATAGCACACAAAGTAATATAGAATATATTTTTCTCATAGTCATTCCTTTTTTTATTCATGTTTAACAAGAGTGATAAATGCAAAACGAGATTCGGCATAAGCCTTATATTCACCCGCCTTGCTCCACAGAATCATACCGCGAGTTACAAAATCAGCTTTCCTTCCGTCGTCTACAAACTCATATTCGTTGTCAGAACCTTCTTTCAGTTTGCCGTACATACCATTCACAAAATCAGTTCCTCCATACGTCAGGCTTCCGGGATTCACCATCCAAATGCTCAAATAAGCTTCACTACCGTCCGTCAACTTCTGATTCAGGAGCTCCATACGCCGTTCTGCCTTATTATAAATCATTGTCAGATCAATCGGCAACATACCTTTAATTGTATAACTTTTCATATCCTCTTTCTTCACTAACTCGATTTCCAGAGACAATACAGGAGTATTCTCACCACGTCGGTAATTCATCGTATACTTACCCAAATATTGCGCGTAAATGATATATTCCGGATCATAATCCACTTTCAACACAACATCCGGAGCATTTTCAGCTACCAGTGTTTCATTTGCAGCCGACCAAGTAAAGCGGTGCAGCTCTTTACCACCAACTTCCACCGGAAGATAAAACTGTATTCCTGTTGCCGTCGGCATGAAAGAAGTAGACGTTTTCTGTCCGTCATATACCACATTAAATGTATGGGAATCCGTATAAAGCAGAGCCAGTTCTTTCCCATTCATCATGCCACTGAACCCCAATACCCCTTCCAAACGGTTCATTTCTTCATCCACTCGGATAGCAGCAGCCAGATAAGGTGTAGCATCTTCCGCCAGACGGGTCATACGAATTATATTTTTCGTTTTCTTCCCTCGAAGGACAATCTCATTCTCAGTATGCGAGCGCAAAAGAAATTCATAATCACCCTCATACCCCTTTGCCCGTTCCTGCTCCTCCGGATATATCCGAATCAGAGAAATAATGGAACAAGCTATTATAAGTGTCAAAGTTAAGGGTCGGTCCAATATCCTTCTTAATAAAAAAAGGCTCTCTTCCGTTTCCTCCGGTTTCCCAAAAGCGTCAGTAGAAATAGTCACTTTATCCCTCCTTTAAACTTCATAATGTAGTTGAAACCACCATATATCTGCGAAGAATGCGGATAATACTCCATTAACCACCCGTGCTCGGAACTTACCAGCAAATCATGATATTCTTGAACGGCTTCTTCTACCCGCTGGGCAACAGGTTTATCGTATACATCATCTACATCCTGCACACACGAAAAGCAGACAGTGGCAAATGCCAGTAAAGTATAAATCAGTTTTTTCATATTCTCAGCGTTTGTTTTAATAAATATGATCCAAATCCAGTTCACTAATCTCATTAGTACGACGTGCAATCACTTTGCGAAGCAGATCAAGGTCCACTTGCCAGGAATCTTTCATATACTTCTTCACCATTGCCAGCTTTTGGTCAATGATCGGTTTACCTTTTTCTCCAGCCAGAGTCATAACATTTTCCCACTGTGCTTCCGGATAAGTCAGGAAACAGGCTGTCACTTCAGCAATATCCTCACTCGGTTTACTACCGGCATACGGTGTGACAAATCCCAAAGGAGCGACCTCTGCCAATTTACGGTTCTGCCAACCGGTAGGTGTATAATTACCTGCACTAATCTTATCATAATCTACCGGATAATTTTTTTCTGATGCAGAATGTGGGCAAACTCATGATGCATCACCTTGAAGTAATATTCATTCATGCGGTCAACATTCGTCAAATCCAGCCAGTTACCCATATACAAAGTCACTTTCAGTCCGCCTTCGGCAGTTCCCAGTGTATACGTCCCCTTATCCCACGAAGCAGAACCTATAAGATGAATAACTTTCGGAGCACAAGCACGTGTAAAATCAAGACCTCCCACTTCATCATAGGCCTCCAGCCAGCAATGTTTCACTATCTTCGCCAATTTCACACTCAACCAAAAGTCCGTAGGTACAAGATTGTGCGTATAATCGGATTCAATATGTTCCATTCTGTATTTAAAGTCGATGTTATAGGGATTGACGTAGTTTTCGAGTAACCAGCGGTCAAACTCACTCTTTTCTTTCTCTGATGCATCAAAAATACTCTGGTCTTCCAAGTCATCGTCCTGGCAGGCGAAGAAGTTGCTGCTCACCAGAATACAAAGCAAATATATATACCAATTTTTCATAATCAATTCTTTATTATCTAACATTAAACTATCTTGGATTAGGCTGCATACCAGCCTCTACGACAGACGCCGGAATTTGAACAGCTTTACGGAGGTCGTGGGCTTTCAGCACAATAGAGATTCGTTCTCTATATTATGGGAAATCTCAATACCGAAACGCTTAATATCCTGCCACCTTTCCCCTTCGTGCACCGTCTCAATACGACGGGCATGAATGACTGCTTTCAGCAAATTTGTCTGTAATCCTGCTTCCAGAGCAAACTTGGGATCAAGTGGTTTACCGTTAGTCGTAGGATCTACTGTCTCATAAAAAAGATTCAGTTCATCTTTGTCGGGTACTTTAGTAGCCGCCTTTAATACGATACCAATACTGTAAATCGTTCACTGCCTTATCATATTGCTTAGAGAGCACATAAGCCTCAGCACGATTCAACAATGTCTTATCAGTGGTAAAAGCAAACGCAACCTGACGTCCATAATAACTACCTGTAATGGCATTGGCAATCTCTTTAAACTGGTCCATTTTAGGAACAAAAATAGACTGGTCACCATATCCCAAGACTGTTTCATATACTTTCAAACTACCATAAGGCCCCTTCGACCAGATAGTCTGTTTCTCACAAATCTCACGGCTATGACCGTAGCGATAAGCCGATTTATAGTTACTCCCCCACCATGACATCGTTTGCTGTAACATCAGATTAGCCGGTTCGTCGCTACTAATGTATGCCAGCGTATATTCCATAGAACTGGGAAATTGAGCATATCCTCCCATATTTCTCAACACAGATGACGGGTCCTCACCAATAGCCTCCGTAGCATAACGAATCGCCTTGTCGAACTTATTATAAAACAAATTGAATTGTGCGGCAAAAGCATAGGCTGCATTCTGATTGAAGTGATATAAGGGAATATCATAGGCCTCGGAACTAATCAGCGGTAATCCTTCTTCAATATCTTTATCAATCATGGCATACGTCTCTGCCAATGTACCACGCTCATATTGTACACCGACATTTGTTTCGGGAGCAGTGATATAGGGTATTCCCAGATTAGTATCTGCATCATCCCCATAAGCCATACAGAATATTTTGGCTAAAGCAAAATGCCCATAGGCACGACACATCAGCGCTTCCCCCTTATAAGGCTGCGCCTCCTCCGGATCTCCCAGTTCTTCAATCGCCTGCAATGCCTGGTTAGCAGCAGCAATCGCACTATAACATCCATTCCATAAATATCTTGGCGTATCTTGATTGATATCGGTCATTTCTTCCCAATAGTAACCCTGCATCAGTATATGAAGGAAAACCATATTTTTCTCCATTGTCCATACGGTTGTCCGACATAAATTCTTCCATTTGTATGGATGAAGCTGTAGAATAGGCAGACATCAGCAAATCTTTCACTTTTCTCACAGAGTTCAATTCCGTACGCTGATCGGGCATGGTATCCAGATAACTTTCACATGAAGTAATCATGCACGTCAATGCGAGTGCCAGCAATAATATTATTTTATTTCTTGTTTTCATACGCTTTCAACTATTTAAAATCCAACTTTCAATGTCAAAGTAAACTGCTTGGGCACAGGTGCCGACACACCACCGGAACGGAAGAATTCGGGGTCCTGCCCATTCAATTTCGAGTCTGCATAAAGCAGGGCAAGGTTCGTACCCTGTATTTTCAATCCGACACTACTGATAGGGGTAGACTTCAGCCATTCTTTCGGAAAATCATAAGAAAGAGAAACCTCTTTCAAGCGGACGAAAGCACCACTGGCAATGCGTGCAGTAGAATAGTTATACGAGTTGTAGGCAATACTCAGGTTCGCATATTGATTGCGTTCAAAAGAACTGGCCATTACAGGGATGTCCGTCACCTTTTCATCACCCGGCAACACCCAACGGTTCTTGAAATCTTTCGAGTGGCATCCAAGTCACTATACGACGAACGGAACATCGGGTCCAAGCGGACTTTGTTACCACCGGGTAAGTGACAAATACATTTAAGCGGAAATTCTTATAGGTAAAGATATTACCAATACTTCCTGTTATAGTCGGATCGGTAGGACCTTCATATTTAAGGAAATCCACATCTGTCGATTGTTGCAGGTTCAGACTGCCATAGTTTGCTTTCGTTACGGTTTTTCCGTTAAAACTGAATATCGGAAAGCCATCCGAATCCAATCCTTCGAACGGAATAGAAAACAAACCGCGTACCGGATAACCTTCACGGGCAAACCCAACGCCGGAGATCAAGTCGAATACACGCGAACGTGACTTGAAATCGGTTACTTCCGTCTTATTATATCCGAATATGAAATCGGTAGACCATTGGAAGTTACGGCTTTCGATATTGCGGGTAGAGAGAGTAAATTCAAAGCCATGGGACTTCATAGAAGCTACGTTTGCCATACGTTCTACCGATCCACCGACACCTTGAGTTGTAATTGCACCGATCAAATCATAATTATCACGTTTGTACCACGCAGCTTCAAGATTGATACGGTTGTCAAGAAATCCCATATCCAAACCGATATTCATCTCATGCTTCTTTTCGTAGGTCAAATCACTGTTTTCAAGATCTACAATCTGTAATCCCGATTCAGAAACACCTGCCGACGGACGCCAAGGGGTATAGCTGTTAATAATAATCTTGGAGTTTGACACATTACTCGGACCTACATCAGCCGTCAAACTATACGAGGCTTTCAATGTAAAATGAGATAAAGCAGGTTCTAGTTTCTTGAAAAACTCCTCTTCATGCATATTCCATGCACCGGCAATATTCCAAGTAGGCAACCAGCGGGCAGAGCGTGACTTTCCCAAACGGTTGGAGCCTTCATAACGACCTGTGCCTGTAATGATATACCGTCCCTTATATGAGTAAGTGGCAGTTCCGAAGAAAGCTACGTTACGTTTCTTGGTATTAGTAAGGTCATAATAGTTTGTATTACCCTCGCGCAGTTTCTTGAAAGCAAGGTAATCAAAGAAAGGAATTTCACCGTTTTCATACTGCATCCCCCAGCCGTCAAAGCTATTTGCCGTACGATTTTGAGCATTCGATTCCATACCTGCATAAACGTTGACAATATGCGTATCATTAAACACATCATTATATGAAGCAGCAGCACGGAAGTCATAGCTCAGCATCTTATATTGCGCTGTATTATAAAAACCTCCCTTAGGCAAGATAGACGCCGGAAGTGCATAAGGATCATCCGGATCTTTATACAGCCATGAGTTACGGTTGATAATGGTGCCATCTCCCATAGCCCGGTATGCCAATGCCTGGTTTGAGTTTTCGCGTATTTTGTGTTCTTGTGATGTGGCGGAATACTTCAAGGCGCCTAAAGCGCTCAGTTCCAGTTTGCGGAAAAGTTTCCATTTCAATTCCGCCTGAAACTTCAAATCAATAACGTCCAAAGAGATATTGTTGGCATTCAGTTCGTTGAAAATATTAAAATCAGAATAGTTACGCATATAATACTCGTTCGGATCAAGGGTTCTGGAAGTGTTCAGAGCATAACTATAAGGATTGATATCAAATCCACGGCTCACTGTGCCGGAAGCTGCATCAGAACTCTGTCCCAATGTTCCCGGAGCTTTCTGCTGACGATAAGAAGCATTGGCAATCACGTTGAGCGACAAGTCTTTGACTATCTTATAACTATTATTCAAATTAGCCGTGTATCGTTGCACCTTATGTTGCAACATCCAGCCGGGATCGACCATGGCACTTACTGAGACATAAGAAGTGGATTTCTCCGTACCGGTAGCATAACTGACGGAGTGATTCATCATAATGGCATTACTGAAAAGCAAGTCGAACCAATCGGTATTTCTATATTCGGCTTCGCGCAGATAAGCATTCTGAGCTTCAGGAGTTTGAGCAAGACCATACATTCCGTTGGTTTTGTCATACCAGTTATTCAACTGATACATTTTCCCATACACACCACTATTGGAAGCACGATACACGCTGGCAAAGTTCAAATCACCTTTATCACGCATTTCTTTATAAATTCCCATTTGGTCTTGAGAATTCATCAGGTTAAAGTTACGGTAAGACGGCTTCATCCGCATAGTAAACTCACCCGTGTAACTCAACCTACTTGTACCCTGCCTTACCCTGCTTAGTAGTAACAACAATCACACCCGACATTGCACGCGCTCCGTAAATAGAAGTTGCCGAACCGTCTTTCAATATTTGAAAACTCTCAATGTCATCTGCATTCAACCCCGCAATAGCCGAACTAATCAAAGTAACCGCATCTCCCGAAGATAATTGATCGGCACTGACTTCTACGACATCGTCCATAATAACGCCATCTACTACCCACAATGGTTTGGAATTACCATAAATTGACGTGGCACCACGAACCCTGATTTTTTAGGAGCTGTACCAAAGGTACCGGATACGTTTTTGAACAGATACGCCGGCAGACCGGCCTTCCAGTCCACGGCTAATATCAGGCAGACCATCCAGCTTTACACTTGCCGCTGTCAAACGATCGGCCGCACCAGTAAAAAGACGCTTGTCTACTTTTTGTCATACCTGTAACCACGACTTCGTCCAGTACTTCGGCATCCGGCTGCATAACGATTTTCATCGTCCCCGGTTTAATGGATACCTCTTACGCTTTCATCCCGATGTAGCTGATTTTCAAAGTTCTAGCAGAACTTGGTACATTATGATCGTGAACTTTCCGTTTACAATTTTGGTAGTAGTTCCGATAGCTGTGCCCTTTACTTAAAACATAACTGGCAAATTGTCTTATTCTGAAATGACAACCCCTGTGATTGTTTTAGGTGTTTTGGGCAATAAGACCGATTATAGAATAAAAAGGCCAAGGAACAAAAAATCTTCTTTTTTCGAACGCTCACTAGAATATTTGGTTAATCATAATTGTAATTCATATTGCATTTTAACAAAAATATGTCTATTTTATTAAAATCATTAAACAAAACACCTTTAACTGGTTATTTTTTATTTGAGGAAAGGTAATTTCAAAAATTATGTAGATTTTTTCATCACGATTTACTCTCATCACAAATGTCCGGTCTTAAATTTTGTTAAAATAATAAGGTAAATTTTTCAATATAATTAAACTTGTTCTTTTAAAAGATATTCCAGTTTTATGGGTATTAGAATAATCATATACCTTATTAATAATAACAAAATGTTAAGACCGGACAATTATATGATGGATTCATGAGAATTGAATTCGATATAGTTACTTTCAAATTACCTATTCGCAAACAAATTGATATATTTTTCATTGTTTTGTTTTGTTTTTAATAAAATAAAGTGACTTATTTTTGTCAAAAAGCAACAAGCAAATAGACAACTATTATATTAACCAAATATTTAGTGAGCGTATGAAAAAAGATTTGTTGTTATTGGCCTTGCTTATTAGCAGGAATCGGTCTGGCGATTGCCCAAACACCTAAAAATATTTGTCAAACAGAAGAAGAAAATCAGCCTTTTGACATCCGTTTTAAAGGGATTTTATCGGAACTACTACCAATGTAGAAAAGTTCACGATCAGCAATGTACCAAGTTCTGCTAGAACTAAATCAATCGGTTATCCCCTTTCATAACAAATATACACTAAACGTTCCTCTCCGGATTCCTTCTTACGCGGCAGATTATTTCTACTAAAAAAACAATGGGAATTCCCATATAGTTACAGGAATCCCCACTTTTCAGCTATTTTCAGTTCTTAAACTTGCTACTAATATGCTACCGTCAGCGGAGCACGTAATTTCTGAGCATATTCGGCCACGTATTTATTCCAAACATCCACAGTTTTGATAGCCCCCTTATTCCAGGCAGAACCCCAGTAATAAGTATATTCAGAACCCGGTTCGTATTCGCTGATAGCCAACACATGACCGTCGGCTCCGCCACGCTCCTTCTTTTCCTTTTCAGAAAGAAGCACCACTTTAGCCTCCTTCACCTGTGCAGGGAAAGCAGCACCGATGAATATCTTGCCGTTTCCTCCCTTGCGGTCGGTGGTAGGATCTACATAAGTAATATAGCCATTCGCCGCATCGGCTGCAACAACGCCGTCCGGCTCACGGAGAACGATTCCGGTGGTTACAGGCATTGCCTCTTTCAGGTTTGTATAAGAGATTACGGCTTTATTGAGGTACGAACCCGCATCCAGAGTAATCACACGCGTCTCTATCACATTAGAATCACCGCGGACTACCAACGGATTAAATTCCAGTTTCACCGTGAAACGCAACGGACCATTATCAAGGATTTCCTGCGTGCGATAACAGTATGGATAGATGATCGTGTCGCCCTGCATCAAAGCAGCCGTACCGCAACCCAGCGTAGGACCTACGGCATAACAGTCCATTCCATAACCGTGATCGATATGATAGGAAATGGCTCTTTGCAGTTCAGAAGCCGCTTTAGGATCTGTTTTTCTCAGTTCAGCTATCTTGGCACGCTTTTCCTTATTGAGTTCTTCAGCGTACATACCTTCAAGAACTGGCTGTGTGGTATTGTACTTCGTAAAGAGGTCATAGCCAAAGCCACGTTCACCTCTTGCCTGCAATGCAGGACCATAAGCACGGTAACCGCCCGGGTCATTCTCCCATGCAACGTCGTCCAGACGTTCGGAATAATATTTGCCGCAGGCAATTACGTTGAAAGGTTCCGGAGTGCCCGGTTGGATAGTATAAGTGGCTGTACCATTCGCTTTCACCGTAACCGGGAAAACAACCTTCTCATCATACGTCACCTGATACGGAACTTGCTGTCCGTCTATGTCAAGCACCACAATTTGCGCTGTATCGGCCAGCTTCAACTTGGCAACGACATCGCTCATCGGCACTTCAATCATCTCTCCCGCACGCTCTAAACCCAGCGGATTGGTCACGGTCACTGTCATAACCTGCTTGCTTTCGACGCAGGAAGCAAAGCCGATAAAAGCAACGGCAAACAGAATAAATATCTTTTTCATGATTGATTCTTATTAAATAAAAAATAAGGTGACAGATGAAAAGAGTATGCTCTTTTGCCATTCTATCACCTTACCGGATATAGTTTATCTTACATTATTTCGGTTGTTTACCGATGTAAGCAAGGATACCGCCGTCTACGTAAAGAACGTGTCCGTTGACAGCGTTAGAAGCTTCTGATGCAAGGAATACAGCAGGACCGGTCAATTCTTCCGGATCCAGCCAACGGCCGGCCGGTGTCTTGGCGCAGATGAATGAATCGAACGGGTGGCGGCTTCCGTCTGCTTGCGGCTCACGAAGAGGAGCAGTTTGCGGAGTAGCGATGTAACCCGGGCCGATGCCATTACACTGGATGTTGTATTCGCCATATTCAGAGCAGATATTGCGAGTCAGCATCTTCAGACCACCCTTAGCGGCAGCATAAGCAGAAACAGTTTCACGACCCAGCTCAGACATCATAGAACAGATGTTGATAATCTTACCGGCACGCTTTTCCATCATAGCAGGCAAAACAGCCTTGGAAACGATAAACGGAGCATTCAAGTCGATGTCGATTACTTTACGGAAATCAGCAGCTTCCATTTCGTGCATAGGAACACGGCGGATAATACCTGCGTTATTTACAAGGATGTCAATTGTACCTACTTCTTTTTGCGATAGTAGCAACCATAGCCTGAACAGCCGGTTCGTCTGTTACGTCGCATACATAACCATGAGCCTTGATACCTTTTGCAGCGTATGCAGCCATACCTTTGTCCACCAACTCCTGATTGATGTCGTTGAAACAAACAGTAGCACCTTTGTTCTGCAAAAGCAGATGCGATAGCAAAACCGATACCGTAAGAAGCACCTGTAACGAGAGCTACTTTACCTTTCAAAGAAAAAATTCAAATACTGATTCATAATTTTTTTGTTGTTAAATTAAGGAAACTATTGTAGTTGTTTATTATTTCAAGTCTGTAATCAATGAGAAGTCCTGATCGCCGTAATCAAGGTTCTCTCCGCCCATACCCCAGATGAAAGTATAATTGTGGGTAGCCGCAGCCGAATGGATAGACCATTCGGGAGAAAGCACCGCCTGATCGCCTTTCATCCAGATGTGGCGCGTCTCGCCTACTTCACCCATGAAATGACAGATAGCGTGTTCTTCGGGAATATCGAAATAGAAATAAGCTTCCATACGACGGCTGTGCACGTGCGCCGGCATCGTGTTCCATACGCTGCCCGGAGCAAGCTCGGTCATACCCATTTGGAGCTGGCAGGTAGGCAATACCTGGTTCACCAACATCTTATTGATATTACGATGGTTGGAGCCTTCCAAAGAGCCCATTTCAGCCACTACCGCATCGGCTTTCGTCACTTTGCGGTCGGGATAGTTGCGATGTGCAGTCAGTGAATTGAAATAGAATTTAGCGGGATGAGAAGCGTCTTTGCTTTCAAATGTCACTTCACGGTCACCGGAACCCAGATAAAGAGCCTCCTTAAAATCGAGTTCGAAGACAGCGTCGCCTGCCTTCACGATACCGGGGCCGCCTACGTTGTAAATACCCATTTCACGACGGGTCAGGAAGAACGGAGCTTTCAGCGGATCGATTGCTTCAAGCGTCAGTACCTCCCCTACCGGAAACGCACCGCCTACCACCATACGGTCGTACATGGAATATACCATATTCACTTCATTGGGGACAAATATCTTTTCGATTAAGAAATCTCTGCGGATTCTTGTAGTATCATAGTTTTTTGCATCTTCGGGATGCGCAGCATAGCGAATTTCATAGTTCGTTTTCATACCTTATTTATTTATAGTTATTGAATAAGCTCTCTTTCTCAAATGTACATCGTTTACGTACACGATGCAAAAATAGTAAAAGAAAACGGGTTAACATTACAATTTTGTTCCAATTATCCATCAAAAATGTCCAGATTGACGCAATGTACATCTTTTTAACGAACTATAATACGATTTGAGGTAGTTTTTACCTAACGGGAAAAACAGAGTTACTCCTATCCTCTCTCATAAAAACATCCTCTTTTAACAATAAATTTCCCGGCTATTGACTTTCGCCTTTTTATTTTGTATCTTTGAGAAACAGTAAAAAAAGAAATAGCACATGAAACGACAGAAATAAAGACATTAAAATAGTCCATATAAGCAATAAAATAAGATGATTAATACCCCATTTTGTTTAAATACTTCTCGATTATTATCGCCGAAAAGAAGCCCGTTTTTAATAAACTTGGATACCGTTTATAATAAACTCCAATTAGTCAATTTTCAGTTAATATTCTATACAAGAAATAGCAGTACATCCATAGCCAAACAGATAACAGCAGAGTCGACCTTCATACAAGAAAAAACCCCAGAAAGATTGTCTCGAAAGATTACTCTCGACCTCGGGGCTTTTCTCTGTTGGACTACCAAGATTCGAACTTAGACAAACAGAACCAAAAACTGTTGTGCTACCATTACACCATAGGACAAACTTATGCGCTTTCTGTTAAAAAGCGGTGCAAAGATAGAGGTTTGCAAGCAAACCTCCAAATATTTCGTTCACTTTTTTACTTTGCCACCTCGCAAATCGCGTATTATTACTTCGCAATCAGCAAATAATAGTTCTTTTACCACGCTGAACAAGCAGATATTTCTCGTCGAGCAGGTCAGCAGCTGTAATTACCTGGTCAAATGCCGCTAATTTCTCTTTATTCAGCGAAACGCCTCCGCCTTGAACCAACTTACGCATTTCTCCTTTTGAAGCAAATACAGCCGCATTATCAACGAATAGATCAACCGCCTTCACACCTCCCGTCAACACGTCACGAGAAATCTCGAATTGAGGCACACCTTCGAATACAGCCAGCAAAGTATCTTCGTCCAACTTGCGCAAAGCTTCGGAAGTAGCATTGCCGAATAGGATATTCGATGCATCTACCGCTGCATTATAATCATCTTCAGAGTGAACCATTACAGTCACTTCCTTAGCCAGACGTTTCTGAAGAATACGCAAATGCGGAGCAGCCTGATGTTCTGCAATTAATGCCTCGATTTCTTCTTTTTCGATCGAAGTGAAGATCTTGATATAGCGTTCGGCGTCGGAGTCACTTACGTTCAGCCAGAACTGGTAGAATTTGTAGGGAGAAGTATAACGGGGATCCAGCCAGATATTTCCGGATTCGGTTTTACCGAACTTACCACCGTCGGCTTTTGTAATCAACGGACAAGTCAGCGCAAACACCTCTCCCCCATTCGTACGACGAATCAATTCGGCACCGGTAGTGATATTACCCCATTGGTCGGAACCACCCATTTGGAGCTTACAACCTTTTGTCTCATACAAATGAAGAAAATCGTAGCCTTGAAGCAGCTGATAAGTGAACTCGGTAAATGAAAGTCCGTCACGTGCTTCGCCATTCAGACGACGCTTTACTGAGTCTTTAGCCATCATATAGTTCACAGTGATGTGTTTACCTACTTCGCGAACAAAATCCAGGAAGGTAAAGTCTTTCATCCAATCATAGTTGTTCACCAACTCAGCACGATTAGGTACATCCGACTCGAAGTCGAGGAACTTGGCCAGTTGATTCTTAATGCATGCCTGATTGTGACGCAGTGTTTCTTCATCCAGCAGGTTACGTTCTGCCGATTTGCCTGAGGGATCGCCAATCATGCCCGTAGCGCCACCGATCAAAGCTAACGGCTTGTGACCGCAACGTTGGAAATGACGAAGAATCATCACTCCACAAAGGTGACCAATGTGTAGCGAATCGGCAGTCGGGTCGATACCCAAATAGGCAGTCACCTGCTCTTTGATTAACAACTCTTCCGTTCCCGGCATGATATCCTGCAACATGCCACGCCATCTCAATTCTTCTACAAAATTCATCGTATTACTCTTTTATTATTAGTTTTTTTATTGTATTTCAATCCCGTGAGGGGCAAAAGTACGACTCTTTCTCGGAAGATACAACTCTTACGCCCTAAAAAAGATGTCTTGAATATTTTTACGGACAATAGCCTGCAACGTTTCTACTTCCACACCACGTACTTTCGCCGCATCACGCAACACATCTTCAATATCTACCGGACTGTCATCCGTTTCCAAAAACAAGCGGCTATCAGGCACTACATTCATCGCCTCACTGGAGTAATGCATTCCGAAAGAAAGATAGAATCCTTTCTGTAACAATTGTTTTGCCTGTTCAGGCTTTCCACGGAATCCATGCCATATCCACGGCTGTTTCGGTGCACATTCCTTTCTCAAGGCAAGCAGTTCGTCCATAGCCTTCACACAGTGAATAATCAACGGCAATTCATACTTTTCCGACAATTCCACCTGTTCTTTAAACACAGCTACTTGAAGCTGCATCGGAGCAGCAGCCAGCTTATCCAGTCCGGCCTCACCCACAGCCACTAACTGTTTTTCTGCAAGTTGCTCCCGAAGGTATTCAATCGACGCTCCGTATCAAACTCCGTCAAATCCCAAGGGTGAATACCGGCAGAATAGAAATATCCTTCGCACAAAGCATCTGTCGCCAACTTACGGTTAATAATCGCCTTCCCGGCAGAAACCGGTTCTGCTTTATGGGTATGAATATCCAGAATATTATTTGTATTCCTTTCCATTTTCCACATTTTGGAGTTTAAGGTACAGGATCATAGCCGGAACCACCCCAAGGGTGACACCGCAAGATACGCCTCACAGCCAGATAAAAACCCTTAATAGGACCATGTTTCTTTATCGCTTCGACCGCGTATGCCGAGCAAGTCGGCGTGAACCGGCAGGAGGGAGGAGTAAGTGGGGATATGCAAATCCGATAAAAATAGATAGGAAGCAGGAGCAGGAATGAGAACACCCTCCTCAAAAATCCTTTGACGGACATCCGGATGCCAGACATCCGGGAGCTATGGGCTTTCATAAGGATAGTTTTTCGGAGATACGCGAAAGCGCTATTTTCATTTTTTCTTCCAGCTCGGCAGTAGCAGTAAGCTCGTCCGACAGATAGATAAAGGCAATAGCCAAACGCTTTTCCCGGCGTTGCAACTCGTCTACCAACAGATACTTATTCTTCCGGTAGGCTTCGCGTATCTGCCGTTTCACCCGGTTGCGCTTCACCGCCCTCTTGAAGCGGCGTTTCGATACACTGATCAATATGGAAGCCGGCGCCTCGCCTTGTTCGACAGGCATATATACAACGCGTATCGGAAAGATGGAAAACGACTTCGAAACACCGCCTTCAAACATCTTTCCGATCAGAATTTTACTATTCAGCCTTTCGGCTTTGCACAAAGTATATATACCCACTCTGTTTATTTATTGTTTTCCTTGATAAACATGTCAAGTGCGGCAGTCATAGACGGAGCTTGCACCGTAGGGGCTTCGAGATCCAGACGGAGTCCTGCATCGCGTACAGCCTGTGCGGTAGTAGAACCGAACGTACCGATCTTGATTTCTTTCTGGTCAAAATCAGGGAAGTTCTTCTTCAAAGAAGTTACTCCGGCAGGGCTAAAGAACACCAACATGTCATAATCGAATTCTTCGTCGGGTGTAAAGTCATTGCTTACCGTGCGATACATCACAGCTTCGGTATACTGTATGCCGTTCTTGTCAAGCAGTGTTTTTACGTCGTCATTATGTACGTCCGACACTGGGACAAGGTATTTCTCTGTTTTATGCTTTACGATAGAAGGCACGAGGTCCTCAATCTTTCCCGTTGCACCAAAGAAGATTTTACGCTTACGGTACTGCACATATTTTTGAATATACAATGCAACTGCTTCCGTCACACAGAAATACTTCATAGTTTCCGGAATTGCAACACGCAATTCAGTACACAAATTAAAGAAATGGTCGATAGCATGACGAGAAGTGAATATAACGGCAGTGTGGTCGAGAATCGAAATTTTCTGTTGCCGAAATTCTTTCGCCGAAAGACTTTCAACCTTGATAAACGGCCGGAAATCTATTTTTACGCCATACTTCTCTGCTATGTCGTAATAGGGAGATTTCTCTGACGCAGGCTTAGGCTGCGACACTAGTACTTTTTTAATTTTCAACGTCCTAAAATTTTATTAGCAATATATTGTTAATTTGAATCATACCTTGATAGAGTAGCAGACAAGGTAGTATTTCAAGAGCGCAAAAGTACAAAATTAATAGGAAAAGTGCGCCAAATTGATGAAAAAAAGCTTTATCCACTTATAAAACATCAATATTTTAGCAAAAATTAGAATTATGGTTCCAATTATGAGCAAATTGGTGAGACTCAGGTCGAAATAAACTAAAAAAGAGTACGAACGGGAAAAGGGCAAATCCTGCATAATATATGAGCGTAGAATAAGATTCCAGCCATATATTTGTCCTGTTTTTATCAAAGAATGTCCAACCTATAAACATATAAAGCAACCATTTCAGTAAGAAGTAAGCAAGACAGGAACCCACATAAATCCCCAAAAGCAGAAGAGGGGACACGGAGTTCATCAAAGCAGGGGATGTATCATGAAAATAGTTGAAGAAAGTAATCCCCGACAATACGCACGTCTGCACTACAAGCACAAGAAGATAACGCATGTCAGCCGCTGTAGAACTATCAAAAAATACTTGTCCGTTCACGATGCAGCACAAAGTCTTTTACTTGCTGGGAAAGAAATTTCTTTCCGCGTGCCAAAGCTATGGAAGAAAGGAAGAAACAAGCCAGCAAGGTTAGCGCTATGGCATCATCTGTACGGGGAGAATAGGGGATAGGAGTTCCCTCGAAACCGGAAATGACTTCCTGCGCAGAATGGATCTGTGCCAATTGCAAGCTATCACTATCCGCCTTTATTGTCGATTGCGATGAACCACCGAGCTGCCCTTGTTGGAAAAGCGACAGAGTATCCGTAGTGCGCTGGAAGCTGAGAGTGTCAATCGTCATATAGCTGCAAATTTACGAATGGAGATATCCCATACAGGCGTTGAATAAAGCAGTTCCACAGCTTCCTCCGGCGTTTGCGCCACTTTCCATATATCACCGTGCTGGCGGCGCATAAAGTTCTCATCAATAGCCTTTTCAAGCATTTCGAGTAACGGATCAAAGAATCCGTTTACATTCAGAATCACAATCGGATTGAGATATAATCCCAGTTGTTTCCAGGTGATAATTTCAAGCAATTCTTCCAACGTTCCGCAGCCACCCGGCAAAGCTATCACCGCATCACTCAAATCTGCCATCTTCCGCTTGCGTTCGTGCATGGATTCTACTTCAATCAGTTCTGTCAATCCCGTATGATGCCAGTTTTGCTCTACCATAAAACGAGGAATAACACCAGTCACCTCACCACCATTCGCCAACACCGCATCGGCCACAGAACGCATCAGGCCAATACTACCGGCACCATTAATCAAACGGATATGATGATCGGCAAGCAGTCGCCCGAGAGTCTCGGCTGCGGTAAAGTAAACAGGATCTATTTTAGTGCTGGAAGCGCTATATACGCATACGGAATTTATCTGGTTCATCAGTTTCTCCATGATTTTATTATATCATGGGCACAAAATTACGAAAAAAATCTCTGGAAAAGACGAATAAAAGGGACAAATGTCTTCGTAATGCCTGTCAATAAGGCGTTTGCGAAGACAAATGAGGACAGGCGAAAAATCGAGGTAACGTAAAGGAAAGCGGATTTATGAAGAAGAACGGTCTCCAAATCATTACCCGCCGAATGGTGATTTTTAACACACCGTGTTGTATTTGGCAGCTTGTGGCACAGGTTGGCATATCAAGGTCTAACTCGTTGAGTAATAACTTTGCAAACAAAAAACGAGTATGGCAAGAAGCACATTCAAGGTTCTGTTCTACGTGAACGGCAGCAAGGAGAAAAACGGTATTGTCCCCCATCATGGGACGAGTGACAATCAACGGACTGTGGCGCAGTTCAGTTGTAAGCAGAACATCCCGAAAACGCTTTGGGACGTGAAAGGAAAACAAGGCGAAAGGCAAGAGCCGCGAAGCACGAGACATCAACCTTGCCCTTGACAACATCAAGGCGCAAATCATCAAACATTACCAGCGCATTTCAGACCGCGAGGCATTTGTTACGGCTGAGATGGTGCGCAACGCCTATCAGGGAATCGGCAGCGAGGATGAGACGCTGCTAAAAGCATTCGACCGTGAGAACGAAGTGTTCAAGAAACGGGTAGGCAAAGACAGGGTAATGGCTACCTATCGGGCACGTGTACGGGCAAGAAACCATGTAGCCGCCTTTATCAAGTCGTTTTACAGACGCAGCGATATGTCCATGTTGGAACTTACTCCCGATTTCATCAAGGAGTTCGCCGCATACCTCTCGACTGAAGCCGGATTGCGGAACGGTTCGATATGGGCAAACTGTATGTGGCTGAAAGGCGTGGTCATGAAAGCGCATTATAACGGGTTGATACCGCGCAATCCTTTCATCCAGTTTCATATCAGCCCCAATGTGAAAGAACGGGAATATCTGACGGAGGATGAACTGAAAGCGGTCATGACACATGAGTTTGCAGACAGCAAGCTCGCATACATCCGTGACATTTTTTCATCTTTGCCAGTTTCACCGCCTTGTCATTCGTGGACATTCAGGAACTGACGAATGACAACATCGTGGAGGTGAACGGCGAGAAGTGGATATTGTCCAAACGCCACAAGACAAAAGTCGCCTTCCAAGTGAAGCTGCTGGATATACCCTTGCAGATAGTCGAACGCTACCGACCGATGCAGAAAGACAATCGTATATTCCCCGGCTTGAACTATTGGTCTATCTGCAAACCGTTGAAACGGATGATAAGGGAATGTGGCATAACCAAGTCAATATCATTTCATTGCAGTCGTCATGGCTTCGCAACATTAGCTTTGAGCAAGGGGATGCCCATTGAAAGCGTAAGCCGTGTGTTGGGACATACGAATATAGTCACGACCCAACTCTACGCAAAGATAACCACGCAGAAGCTCGACAACGACCTGACCATGTTCGGCGACAAACTGAGTAAGACGTTTAACGGAATAACGATGTCATGAGTATGAGAAGAAACAGCATAACAGTGAATGAATCCGGCAATATCATCATGCCGGAGAATGTCTCAAACATTTGGATGAGCGAGCCGGAATTGGTGGAACTGTTCGAGTAATTGCTCCGACACTTCGTTCTGCCATCAGAAACATCTATAACAGTGGAGCATTAAAAGAATACGAGGTACAGAAGTATGTTCGGCAGGAGAACGGGTATCATGCCGATGTGTTCAGCTTTCCGATGATAGTCGCACTTGCTTTCCGCATTGACAGCTTCGGTGCGGAACAGGTGCGCAATGCCATATTTAAAGGCTGTACTTGCGAAAAGAGAAAACAAATATCTTCTTTTCGCTGGGTATAAATGGTTGGGATATGTCTAATTATCAGGCATAAGTTCTAATGATATGACGACATGAAGTAGTGAGACCTATGCGTATTCCCATTGCCAACAATGTATTTATACGAGTATGTGAATAGGTGTATTGCCATTCATACGTACGATTACGACAAACCCGAAGAAAAATCCATTAGAATGGCATTTCTTCGGGCTTTTGTAGTATGTCATAAAGCCAAATCCAAGAAAATCTTACGTGAGGTATGCGTGAGTTGTTAATCCGTTCTGCGCTAATTGCCGAGTTTTGCACTGATTAAACAAAAAAAGAAGTGCTAATGAAACAAGGCAACTTTGAAAATGAGGAGTTTATCCGTGTGGGTACTACCCTCTACAAGTTAGTGAACCAGCCCCGTCTGAACGGAGGCTATGTGAAGAAGCGCATCGTGTGGAACAACGAAACACTGCGGCAGGACTACGGCAAGGACTATCTCGCCACCGTGCCGAAGTACGACGGCTTCTGCACCGTCCCCGACCATGTGGACTACCGTCCCGTGGTGGACAAGTTCCTGAACCTCTACGAGCCGATAGGACACCGTCCGCAACAAGGCGAGTTTCCTGTATCCGGTCATTGGTGCGCCATATCTTCGGTGAACAGTATGAATTGGGCATGGACTATCTTCAATTGCTCTACCTGCAACCCGTGCAGAAACTGCCTATCCTGCTGTTGGTATCAGAAGAACGCAACACGGGCAAGAGTACATTCCTGAACTTCCTGAAAGCTGTGTTTCAAAACAATGGCACTTTCAATACCAACGAGGACTTCCGCAGCCAGTTCAATTCCGACTGGGCAGGAAAACTGCTCATCGTGGTGGACGAGGTATTGCTCAACCGCAGGGAGGACAGCGAGCGGTTGAAGAACCTCAGCACCACACTTTCCTACAAGGTGGAAGCCAAAGGCAAAGACCGTGACGAGATAGCGTTCTTTGCCAAGTTCGTGCTATGCTCCAACAACGAGTATCTGCCTGTTATCATTGATGCAGGTGAAACACGCTATTGGGTGCGCAAGATAGACCGTCTGCAATCCGATGACACAGACTTCCTGCAAAGCTGAAAGCTGAGATACCTGCCTTTCTGTATTACCTGCAATACAGACAACTTTCCACCGAAAAGGAAAGCCGAATGTGGTTCGCTCCGTCATTGTTACATACAGAAGCCTTGCGGAAGATAATCCGCAGCAACCGCAACCGATTGGAGATAGAGATGCACGAACTTATACTTGACATTATGGACAGTATCGGCACGGACACATTCTCGTTCTGCTACAACGACATTCTTCTTTTGCTGGTACATTCGCAGGTAAAGGTGGAGAAGCACCAAGTAAGAAAGGTATTGCAGGAATGTTGGAAACTTACTCCTGCCTCTAACGGGCTTACATATACCACTTACCAATTCAATTACAATCGGGAGTGCCGATATGAGCCGATAAAAAGAGTCGGTCGTTTCTACACCGTCACAAGGGAACAACTTGAATCCCTGTAATACTATTCTTTTTTGTTGAATTGATGAATAATGATATAACCATACTGATAATAAACAGCATACACTCTCAACAAATTCTCAACAATCGAAAAGAAAAGTTGAGAGGGAAACAGCATCAGTTTGTTGGATTCTCTATTTGTGAGTGGTTTGTTGAGAAGATGTTGAGAATATAAAGCATTAACGTATAGGACAATACATATCTCATTCATCAAATCAACGTTTTTACAGTCATCATCAAATCCATAGAAATTATATCATGAACATCCAAGAAGCAAAACAAATCAAAATTGCGGACTATCTGCAAAGTTTGGGTTATTCGCCCGTAAAGCAACAGGAAACTGCCTGTGGTATAAATCCCCGTTCCGTCAGGAAACGGAAGCCTCGTTCAAGGTGAACACCGACCGCAACCTGTGGTTCGATTATGGACTGGGAAGAGGTGGTAACATCATCGCACTTGCAGGGGTACTGTACGCATCCGACCATCTGCCTTATCTGCTTGGCAAGATAGCGGAACAGGCACCACACATCCGTCCCATATCTTTCTCTTTTCGCCAGCAGGCATCCGAACCGAGTTTCCAACATTTGGAGGTGGGCGAACTCACCCATCCGGCATTGCTCCGATACTTGCAGGAACGGGGCATAAACATCGCTTTGGCAA
>VOFG01001415.1_pt1 | contig 56001 bp, 46 predicted proteins | sample 5384171 | NCBI WGS metagenome assembly VOFG01 (sample SAMN12384726, study PRJNA508395) | human gut metagenome | isolation source: healthy gut F | host: Homo sapiens
ATACACATTCTCATTCTAACCTAAACTCTTTCGGCTATGAAGCATCCGGCCTTTGTATGTTGCGCCGTGTCGTTCCTGTTTCTCGGAGCGACGTCCGTACAGGCGCAGGAGACGTCCGATCTGACGGACGTCCATTTCTATCCGCCGTCGGCGGTGTCGATGATGAAGTACATCGACTATCCCGTTTCGCACCGCACGGGAATTCCCGAAATCTCGATCCCGCTCTACACCGTCAGATCGGGATCGCTGGAGCTGCCCGTGAACCTGAGTTTCCACCTCGACGACTTCACGCGCGTGACCCAGCTCGCCGGCGCGGCCGGCGCAGGATGGTCGCTGAGCTGCGACTATGCAAGTCTCGCGCATCATCAACGGCCGTGATGATTTTCACGCCTCGGGTTATCTGTCTACGGGCACATCCTACACCAATATCGACAAGAATACTCCCGAAATCATTCCTTCGGATCAACATCTCTTTTCGATGTGGATTAAGAATATAGACGAAGAACCCGACAAGTTTTACTATAAGCTTCTCGGTAGCAGCGGTGCATTCTACATCGAGAAAGAGCTGGGGCCGACGACCGTACCGATGAACGGCGATAGGATCGATTATGCGAACCGCAACGGGAATACAGATTTTAGTATCGTGGATAGTGACGGAACAAGATACAGTTTCTCATCGCAGTACGTCGATTGGGTGCGAGATTTCAACGCGATGGAGGCTCCGGCACCGACTGCATGGAAATGCACTCGTATCGAGAGTGCCGACGGCAGCGATGCGATCACCTTCTCGTACCTACCTTATGAATCCAATCTGGTTCGACAATTGGAGGGATCGCACGATTTGTACGACGATGCCGAGATTTCAGGTTCCGGCTCTTCAATGTTTGAATCGCTGGCTCGAGCGCCCCGACAGGAGCTGCATTACGGAATGAATACTTCGTGCGATTATTTTCTGAGAGGAGACAATGAAATTGCCGACGGTTGGGAGATGGAAACTGCGCCCGAACAGGATGAAAGCGCACAATTTGCCCACAAAGTCCTCAATACGATACACACCCATTACATCGACAGAATCGAATTCCGCGGCGGTTCCCTGCAATTCGTCTACGAACAATACAACTCCAATCGCACAGCGATTCGCAGGCCCATTCTGACACGTATCGAGGTTTACGATCTGCAAGGCGTGCTGCGCAAGACGATCCTGCTGACACAATCCATCGATACGGGTATTACCTCGACGAAAATTTGGCCATGATGTACGGCCGTTACCTGAACGCACTGACGATCGACGCTCAACGTTATCGATTCGAGTATGGCGATGCATGCACTACGGAGATTCTTTCTCGGATTTCTGGGGACATGCGCGTATGGGCAGCTACGACCGCGGAATTCTGCTATTGCACGCCATTATACGACGATCGAGAAAGGCATCACCCCGAGACCGTCACGGTAACAGATGATCGATACGTCTCTTTCGGAATATGAGAGATATATTCCGTCGTACGTACACATCCGAGATTTACTCTCTATACGGCATCCCCTAAAAAACTGCTTACGATTACCTATCCCACAGGCGGCTATACGGAGTTCCACTGCGACCACAACCAGTTCTGCGATCGGGGCTCAGGCATAAACCGTTATATCTCGAGTTACCGCATTCGGGACATCCGTGCGTTCGATCGTGACAGTATGTTGCTCAAAGAGACCGCGTACAAATACGGCCCCGGCGAAGGACGGCTGCGGCATCATTCGCCACGAACCCGACACGAGCGAGGAACAGGGTAATTGCCATACCGGATTACAGACGATCGTCTATTATGAGACGTACAATGGAGCGACAACGAACACCCTGCGGTTACGTTGCAGGACATATTATCCTCATACGACGTATCGTACCAACTACGACGACGGGAGCCATGTCCAGTACGACGAGGTGGCCGAATACCAAAGCGAAGGTGGAGTTCTGTCCGGAAAAACCGTCTACAAATATACGCTCGATCCGCCGCTCGAGGGCTCGCTGAATCGCCGCCGCAATAGCACTCCCCGGAAGTCCCTATCCCATGGAAATGGAATCTTGGCATCAAGGAAGTCTCGATTCCGTCATCCAATACAAGTATGTCGACGGTCGTTTCGAATGGCTCGTCCGCAGAGATTATACCTATATGCCGTACGTCTCTCGGCTAAGAAAATTTTCAGAGGACGTGTCTGGCCAACTACCCGGCATGTACAGATCGGAATGGTACGGGAACAACCTCGGTTGACAACTTCACCCTACGACGACAATAAAAATACATATAGTTACTCCTACAATGCCATCGACTCCGGGTTGCATGCAGCTTTCGGAGGAGGTTATCGAGCAGCGCGAAGACGACGGACGCATCCTGCGCCGACGGACGAACTATTATTACGACACGAATCCCTATACCGCCAGCCGCAAGGAGACGACCTACGCCGACGGACGAACCGTCACCGAGCGGACGCTCTACGCCGAAGACTACCTGCCGTCGAGCGTGCAGACGATGCTCGATCGCAACCTTCTCTCGCTCCCGCTCGAACGGGTCGTCTACACCGACGAGACCGTCACGCACGGCGATACGTTCCACTACGATCTCTACGGGCGTCCCGACAGCCTCTCGACGCTGGCTTCGCTCGACCTCTCGCCCGCATCGTTCCGCTTCTCGAACCGCAGCTCTACGGGCGGGAAAGGCGCCTATACGCCCGACACGCATTACATCGGACGGGCGTCGCTGCGCTACGACGCCGACGGCAACATTTGCGAGGTGCAGGCCGTGGGACAGCCTCCGATCTGTTATCTGTGGGGCTACAAGGGTCAGTACCTCGTGGCCGAAATCCGCAACGCCGCATACGACGAGGTGACGACCGCCTTGGGTGCGGCGACCGTCGAGCGTATCCGTACCTCGGTCGTGCTGTCGGAGGGCGATCTTGCGGCGCTCGACGGCCTGCGAACCAGCCGCAAGGAGTGGCACGTCACCACGGCGACATACATCCCGCTGGTGGGGATGGCCTCGATGACCGATCCTTCGGGACGTGAAACCACCTACGAGTACAACGCCCACAACCACCTGATGCGCGTGCGCGACCACAAAGGCAAGGTCGTAAACGAGTATGAATATTCCTTCGACCAGTAATACAAATCCTGCAATCCCATGAAACGACATATTCTTTTATTTGCCTTCCTCCTCTGCTCCGCAGGACGGATCGGGGCACAAGATTCCGGATCGAACTGGATCAAGACCCGAACGGCGATCTCCGAAACCGGAACGACGATTACCGACATCACCTATTACAACGGATTGGGACTGCCGTCGCAAACGACGAATGTCCGAGCCTCCGTCAACGGGTACAACATCGTGACGCCGATCGTATACGATGCCCTGCTGCGCAGCGATGCGACGGCCTACCTTCCTTTCGAGGCGACTTATTATTCGGACGAGGAGGAACTGCCGAATAGTACGGCGATTTCGGAGCAGAGAAACTATTATGAAGAACGATACAGCTCCGACTATGAGCGCTCCTTCACGGAGAAGGTCTACGAGGCGTCGCCGCTCGGGCGCGTACGCAAGCAGGCGTTGCCCGGTTACATGAAAGACTACGAAGTCCTCTACACCGAGTTCGATTACCGGACAAACGACACCGACGAGGTGCGATGGCTCGCAGTGGGCGTCGACGGCGAACTGGTCTGCGAGGGGTGCCACGACGCCGGAACGCTCTCATGCACCGTGACGACCGATCCCGACGATCATGTCGTGCAGAGCTTCACCGACGGACTGGGGCGGACGCTGCTGAGCCGCACGTTCGATGACGACGAACCGATCGACACCTACTCCGTCTACGACGATTACGGCCGGCTGCGGTGGGTCGTCACGCCCGAAGGCAGTTACCTGCTCAGCGATTCGCTGACAGTCCCCGTCGACGACGATTTCGCCGAAAAGTATTGCTACGTCTACACCTACAACGATCGCGGCCTCATGGTCGAGAAACGAATGCCCGGACGCGAGGCGGAGTATATGCGCTACGACGAAGGAGACCGTCTTCGAGTGTCGCAGGACGGCAATCTACGCGCGAAGAAGCAGTGGATAAGCTATTCGTACGATGCATTGGGACGGGTGCAGGAGCAGAGCCTCGCTGTCGAAGCGGAATTGATCCCCATAAGGTCTCAGGCTGGCGTCTCGATCGGTGAGCCGATCGAATCTGTCGAACCGCCCTATTTGGGCTCTTCGGTACCGTTGCGGAAATATGTTTACGACACCTATCCATCGGAGGTACAGGCGGCAGGGCTCGATTTCCAGTCGATAGAAGGTCTGACGGCCACGGACGGTGAATCGCTGCGCTACGACAATGCCACGGGTTCGCTGACCTACGAGAAACTCGCCGTGCTGGCCAACGATACGATCACGGGCTATCACCAGCGCGCCTGCTACTACGACTACAAAGGACGTCTGATCCAGATTGTCGAGCGCGACACCGAGGACGGCATCCTCTGCACCTCGAAGCGCTACGATTTCGTGGGAAACCTCATCGCACAACGCGAAAGCTACACCCGCGCGGGCAAGACCGACGACATCGACCGCACCTTCACCTACGACGATCGCGGGCGGTTATTAAACGAGACGACACAGGTAAACGGCGGCGAGGAGGCTGTTGTCTACTACGAGTACGACGAGCTGGGAAGGCTTGCTGCGCGGCGTCTGGGCGAGGGGACGTCGGCGATCGCTGAACAGTCGGAATACGACATCCGAAGCTGGCTGACCAAGAAAAGCAGCGAGCTGTTCGACATGTCGCTCGGACACTCCTATACGGAAAATATCACCTCGTGGCAGTGGCAGCACAAGGGAGACCCGTCCGGCGACGGCCCGCAGAACCGATATGTCTTCACCTACGACGGCCTCTCGCGGCTGGCGAACACGACTCAGTATGTGAACGGGGAATTGAACAAGCAGAATGTCGAACGTTTCCTTACCTATGACCGCAATGGAAACCTGCTGACGCTGATCCGTTATGCGGACGGTGTTCAGTCCAGCAACCGTCAGTATACCTACATCGGCAATCGGCTCGACCGGATGGAGAAAACAAGTAATCGCGTGGGATGAAATCGAGATTCATCGGAGGGCCGGACTATCGTGGTGCCGGAGAAGGTTACAGAGGACAATGGAACTGCCGCGTTGGATGCCGAAACTCCATCGATACGAGTGCGGTCATACGTCCTGTCGACCGGGGATCATCTTGCATTCACGTTATGCGCACGACAACGGCAATCTGACATACGACATGGAACTGCAAACGAATTTGCATACAACAGTCTGAATCTGTTAGAAAAAGCCATGCGGAACGATACGATTGTCGCGAAATATTCGTACCTTGCAGATGGTACGAAACTCTCTGCGGTGAATGCCGATGACTGCAGTTTTGCGTATCGAGGTTCTTTTACATACCGTGCGGATGCCGGAGGCGACCGTGTATTCGAAGTACGCCGTTCGGCGGCGGACGAATCGTGGGGACGGTCGACGATGAAACCGAGGTTCGTTATTTCCTGACCGATCATTTGGGAAGCGTGCGTGTCGTGGCGACAGACAAGGATAACGTCCTCGAACGCAACGACTACCAGCCTTTCGGAAAACGCTGGGTAACGCCTTCGTTGCCTGTTTCAGATAACCGAGACCGGTTCAACGGCAAGGGAGATCAGGCATTCGCAGGCTTGCCGTTCTCGGACTACGGTGCCCGTTGTTACAACAAACTTAACGGGCGGTGGCTCTCGCAGGATCCCTTGCAGCAATACCATAGTCCGTATGTTTTCTGCGGGAATAATCCGATCCGGTTGGTCGATCTCGATGGAATGGAGGCCCGTGATTCGACGAGTGTGATGATCCCTCCGGTTATCGTTTATCCTTCCGAAGATGGTGAAGGAGGTGGGCACAGTAACTCTTTCTGGGGGTCTCCCATACCCGGTTATTCACTTGATGAGATTTATGAAGCCTTTAAATCAAGTTTTAAATAGATTGATTGTCGGGAACCGTCTTTATAAACTACATAAATCTTATATCAGATACGATTATTCTCATTGAAGTTAGTAAATTTGTCAAAGCATATTGAATTTGTATAATTGAGAAGAGCCCCTACCAGGTACTAAAACATCTTTCAGATATTGCAGTAGATTTGTCAAATCAGTTCATCAGTGTCCTGATTTTAATGAAATACTGATGACATCAAATATAAACTCCTAAGATATGAAGCTCGGTATGTCGTCAGCACAAACAAGATTCTTTCACGTAGTTTTGCTGATATGTTTATCCGGACTTTCAGGTTGTTACGGTGAAAAGCCGGACGAACTGACCGATTGCCTGGATCATGCTATCGACAACAAGGTATCATTCATCCGGGAAAAAGACCGAACGATCGAAGAGGCAAAACGGATGCTTCGAGCGGATTCGCTCTCCGCAGAACATGAGTACGATATAAATCTGAAACTCTATGAGGAGTACCGAAAATACATCCTCGATTCGGCGGTGCGCTACGTCGAGCGGAATCTCGAAATCGCTCGCGAACTCAAATCCTCTCGAAAAAATATATCAATCGCTGCTGCAACTGGCGCCGTTATACTCTTTCTCCGGCCGGTATATCGACTCCCAGGCGGTTCTGAAATCGATCGATCCTTCGCAGCTTCCCGAAGAGATGCTCAGCAGGTATTACGAAGTCTGCATCCAATTTTACGACCATTACGGTCTGGCCAGCTCGAACAAATACCATGATATCAAGACGGCGCTGCGCGATTCGCTAATGAAAACAGCTGCTCCCCGATCCAGAACGTATCGTTCGAATCGCGTGACACAGCTTATGAACAGCGCCGATCCGTCGAACTACGCTCTTGCCGAAAGGATACTTGCGGACCTTCTCGCTCAAACGCCGAGAGACACTCCCGATTATGCCAGTTCGAATCATCAGCTGGCCAAACTCTACCAACGGATGAACCGACTCGATCTGGCCAAGAAATACTACACGATTTCTGCCATAACGGACATCCGGTGCGCTATCAAGGAGACCTCCGCCCTTCAAAATCTAAAAAGCACTTATCTATTTCGACGCAGGCGATGAGAAACGGGCTTTCAAATATGCCCAGTCTGCCATCGAGGATGCCGTATTCGGCGGTGCGCAGGTTCGTACCACGCAAATGGCGGAGTTTTATACGATGGTCAACGCCGCATTTCGCGATAAAGAGGCCGCTGCAAAACACAACCTTCAGTGGTCGCTACTACTCATCAGTTTGTTGTCCCTATCTCTTATTTTGCTTATCGCTCAGATCCTCAAACAGATGAAAAATATATCCAAGATCAAGGAGCGACTCTCCGAGAGCAATGTCCGACTGACGGAGCAAAACCGGGAAATCATCGAAACGAATAGTCTGCTTACCGAATCGAATATGGTCAAGGAACAGTATATCACTCAATTCTTCGACCTGCATTCGAACTACATCGACAAATTCGAAACCTACCGTAAATCGTTGAACAGGCTGGCTGTAAACCGGCAAATGGAGGAACTTTTCAAGCAATTGAAATCGAACCGGTTGATCGAACATGAAATAGACGAACTGTATACCCATTTCGACAACATATTTTTGGGGATGTATCCCAATTTCGTCTCCGATTTCAATGCCCTGTTGAAAAAAGATGAACAGATCGTTCCCAAATCCGGGCATCTTTTGAACAGGGAACTTCGCATTTACGCGTTACTGCGGCTGGGTATTACCGATAGTGCCAAGATCGCTTCGTTCCTGCGCTGCTCGATCTCTACCGTATATAATTATCGCACGAAAGTGCGCAATTGCGCACTCGTCTCACGCGATGATTTCGAAATCCGGGTGCGAAAGATCGGCGGAGAACGTGTCGGCACGAGCAAGTGATCCGAACGGGAAAAGGGAATGCTGCGGGATATTTCAGAATCGAACGGCCGTATGAGCGTTCTTTACCTTCGGGCAAAGAAAAAGCGGTGCGGAGGATTCTCCGTACCGCTTTCGGGCAGACGCGTGTAGGGTTGGCGCGATCACGGGAATCGAGGCCGATCCAACCGGATCTCGATGTGTCGCCGTCCTGTCTCGTCCGCCGCGATGAAATGATTCGCGGATTTCCGGCCGTCGACCCGGAAATCGACGATTCGGTAACCTTGTCCCCTGCAAGTCGATGTCGAGTGTCATCTTCCCGAATTTTAGTCCTTTGATAGACAGCCGATTGATTCCTCTCGGCAGATAGGGCCGTATCTCTATGCCGTCCGGATTTGGACGAAGGCCGCAGATACCCTGACAGACCATAGTCATGTATCCTGTCGCCGACCAAGTCTGGTGGCGGCGGGAGTGCCATACGGCGCGGCCGGCCTGATTTCCACCTTCCGGTTTCCCTGTTTCGGGATCGAATATCTCATAGAAATTGTAATTTCCCTTATCTTCATCCAACGCCAAGGCCGCCATCGCCCTGAATTCGTGTTCGAAAATATCCCAGTCACCGGTCACCAAGGCGGCTTCTGCATAAAAAGGCATTGACGAAGGGCCAGATCAAACGGTTGTGCCGTCCGGGACGCTCTTTGGAAAATCGCTTGAATGTCGGCGTGATCGAAGGGACTCCGTACTCGGTCGTTTCGTTTCGAATCAGCGTCAAGTGTCCTTCCAGAGGGGTTACGATACCGGAGAGAATGGCAAAGGCATTTCCCAATGCCTCCTGATGCTTATGAACTCCGCCTTGCTCGTCGATAGCATAATAGAGTTTTCCCCGCGGACTGAAGAAATTTCGGCGGATATTTTCCTTCAATGTTTCAGCTTTGCCTGCATACTCGACATGCTCGGTTTCTCCTAATATCCGGTGCATCTCGTTCAAAGCCCGATACGCCATATAATAAACACAGTTCGTGCTCAGACACTTTATATTCTGCGTATTATGCCGCATGACGCCCGAAAGGTCCGGTTTGGATGCATCGTAAATGGGTTCTTCGAATGCCGATATGCCGTCGTTGAACACCGAGGGTCCCGTGAACAGGCCGTAGCTCGGATCGTAAGCCACCGTCTCGAGCTGTTTCATCGTATTGCGCGAGCAGATATAGGCTTCTTTCAGGAAATTCGTATCGCGGGTAAGCAGATAGTGATAATAGGCTCCCTGCACCCAAATGATCTTATCCCAATATTGATGTCCGACGGTTCGTCGCCCGTCGGTTACATGCCACAGGGAGCGTTCCATCACCTCGGGGATGAACAGATCCGTCCCGTTCCATGTATTGATGGCCACATCGCGGGTCCACTCTCCGCCATAGTCGGCACCTGCCGCCAGAATGCTGTCGCGAATATTGTAACGGACCGTCTTCACGGCCAATTCCACGCTTCGTTCACTTTTGGACAATCTGTTTCGAACATCATCCCCGAGCCGGTACGATGAGGCCTGCACGAAACCAGCACGAGGAGTGTCAAAAGAGTTGTAATGGCATTTTTCATATTTTCATGATATCGTTAAAAGTTCATAGGGGATTGTCGATCGGAACATCTGCCGTGAATTTCTCGTGGAAACCGGATGTGAGTTACGGAATCGTTAGGTATACGCTGACGGGATAGTGGTCCGACGGCAGGCGGGCTTCCCGATTTCCCGCGCAGTCCACCGACCAATAGGGGTTCGTTAGCAAACCGTAGCGGAGGACTTCGATGCCTCGAGTGACCAGAACGTGGTCGATACGCTGGCCGGTCCATCTCTGCGGGTCGAATCCGTTGACCGTTCCGGTGGCAGCCATGCGAATGGGTGCCGCTTCGAAAGAGTCCGTCAGGAATCCAGTCTTTACGAGTTCCCGGTAGCTTTCGCTGCGTTGATCCACATTGAAGTCTCCGACCAGAATCGTCTCTCCGCAGTCCGAATGCCTGCGGATCCACTTCACGATCATGCAGGCGCTCTCCTTCCGAGCCTGCTTTCCGACGTGATCGAAATGCGTATTCAGGAAGTACAGGGTATTTCCGGTGTTTCGGTCCTGCAATTGTGCCCAACTGCAAATACGCGGATATTTCGCATCCCATCCCACGCTCGGCTTATCGGGAGTTTCCGACAACCAGAAACAGCCGGAATCCAGCAAGATGAAGCGATCTTTTTTATAGAATATCGGAGCGTACTCGCCGGACGTTTTGCCGTCGTTGCGGCCGACTCCGATACAACCGTAGTCACGAGACAAACGGTTCGACAAGTCGTCGAACTGGGATTTAAGAACCTCCTGCATGCCGACCAGGTCGAACGACTCGTAGGCGATCTGATTGCAGATGACCGGACATCGCTGGCTCCACCCATTGCCTCGTTGTTCATCGGCCGGGTTCGCATACCGGACATTATAGGATGCCACATGAAACTGCTGTCCATACGTGAACAACGTCGTGAAGACAAAGAATAAGGATGCAAGTAACTTTTTCATTGCGGGTGAGATTTGGGTCGAAGTCCGGTTCTTTTTCGAAATCATGCCGGATGGAACGATCAGGGATAGCGGGGTTTATCAATTTATCAGTTTGCAAATTTATTCCATAAAGCGCTTCGAATTCAATCTCAAGAGAAAAATAGAGTTCTTGTTACGTTGCAAAATATTAGAAGGCAGCGGATTCCTCTTTCGGCCGGCTTCGAATAAAGTAGATTCCCGCCTTCGTTTCCGCAGGCTTGCCAAACAAGGGACCGACCGGAGTTCGGACAAAAAGTCGCGAGCGTATCGCACGACAAATCGGAATTCCATCTACTATTTTACGGACGGAACAGAATATCATATCGCTTATTTTGAACAGATTAAGTCTCCTGCACGACTACTTTCCCGAACGATACCGTTATTTATGTCGTTTTATGGGATAATTTTGAATTCCGAAACACCCTAGTGTAAACAACCGAATGAACCCTCTCTCTTTCTTTCGAAAAAGCGCGCCGTCGGCACCCTTCGCGGGAGACGACGCGGCGCGCATGAAACTGTATCGGAAACTCCGCTTCCAGAGTTTCATCGCCGGTACGGTCGGTTACAGTCTCTATTACGTCTGCCGCACGAGTCTCAACGTGGTCAAGAAACCGATTCTCGAAAGCGGGGCGCTCGACGCCACGCAGCTGGGTATCATCGGTTCGGCGCTGCTGTTCGCCTATGCCATCGGCAAATTCGTCAACGGCTTTCTCTCCGACCACAGCAACATCAAGCGCTTCATGGCGGCCGGACTGTGCGTCTCGGCCGTCGCCAACCTGCTGGTCGGGGTGCTGGGGTTCGCGGGCGGCGCGGGCTTGGCGGGCAACATGACGCTGTTCGTCGCCTTCGCCGTGATGTGGGGCGTCAACGGATGGGCGCAATCGATGGGCGCACCGCCTGCGATCATCGCGCTGTCGAGGTGGTATCCCCTGAGCAAACGCGGCACTTACTACGGTTTTTTCAGCGCCAGCCACAACCTCGGCGAATTCCTGTCGTTCCTCTTCGTCGGGGCCGTCGTCGGCATCTTCGGCTGGCAATGGGGCTTCGTCGGGTCGTCGGTGGCCGGGGTGTTAGGCGTGCTGGTGATCGTTTTCCTGTTTCACGACACCCCTGAATCCAAAGGATTGCCTCCGATCGAGGTGCTGACCGGCGAGTCGCCCGGACAGAGCCATGACCACGGTTCGACCTCCGACTTGCAGCGTTCGGTCATCCGCAATCCCTGCGTCTGGGTGCTGGCCCTGTCGAGCGCCTTCATGTATGTCTCGCGCTACGCCATCAACGGCTGGGGCGTGCTGTTCCTGCAGGAGGTCAAGGGATATTCGCTGGCTCTGGCCACACAGGTCATTTCGGTCAACGCGCTGCTGGGCATCGTCGGGACGGTCTTTTCGGGCTGGTTGTCCGATACGCTGTTTCACGGACGCCGCAATGTGCTGGCCTTCGGTTTCGGCGTGCTGAATACCGTCGCGCTGTGTCTGTTCCTCTATTCGGGCGACGGCATACTCGTCAACATGCTGAGCATGGTGCTCTTCGGTATGGCCATCGGCGTGCTGATCTGCTTCCTCGGAGGTTTGATGGCCATCGACATCGTACCCCGCGAGGCAACCGGCGCGGCCCTGGGCATCGTCGGCATGGCCAGCTACATCGGCGCGGGGTTGCAGGACATCGTGAGCGGGTGGCTCATCAACGAGGGAAAAACGGTCGTCGACGGCGTCGCTCGCTACTATTTCGAGGCCGCAGCCCTCTTCTGGATCGCGGCCTCGGCCCTTTCGTTCATCCTCGCGCTATGCGTGTCGAAGCGCTCGCATATCTGAAAATTTCCAACTTAAAATATTAACCGAAATAATTGATTGAATGGCAAATTTAGACAAGTCGAAAAATCATTCGATTTTTGGGCGGTCGTTTTCTCGCCTTGGCTTAGTCCGAGTAAGTCAGGCTCTGCACTCGACTTTACGAAAACGCTGCTCCTCATTCCGTCGCTTTACAGCCGGCGTGTTGGCAATGTTGGCTTTGGCGACGGCCGACACGGCTTTCGCCTTCGACGCCCTGTCGAAACCGCAACTCCCGCCAAAACCTTCGGCGACGAAGTCGGGTCCGGTACGGCTGCTCCGGCACCCTCCGCACAGCGTTCGCAACCCTCCGCATCGTCGGACAAGACGGTAACCGTAACGGGTATCGTCCGCGACGAGGCTGGCAAACCGATGTCCGGTGTGGGTGTTATCGTCAAGGGCATGCTCACGGGCACGGTGACGGGTACCGACGGCTCCCTATGCACTCAAGGCGCGTCCCAACGACGAGCTGTCGTTCAGCTTTCTCGGCTATAAGACGCAGGAGGTCTTCGTGGGCAGCAAATCGACCATCGACATCACACTCGTGGACGAGGCGCAGGCCATCGACGGGGTCGTCGTCACGGCTTTGGGCCTCAAACGCGACGAGAAATCGCTCGGCTACGCCGCCTCCAAGGTCGACGGTGACGTCCTCGCATCATCCGCGACATCCACCAACTGGCTCTCGGGTTTGACGGGACAGGTTCCGGACTGACATTGCAGCAGACAGGTGCCGGCGCGGGCGGTTCGATGCGCGTCACGCTTCGCGGCGAGTCATCGCTCGACCTGAGCAACAACGGAGCGCTGTTCGTCATCGACGGCGTGCCGATGTTCAACACCTCGTCGGGCATGGGCGAGTCGGCGTATGCCATCGACTACGGCAACGGTACGGGCGACATCAACCCCGACGATATTGACAACATCACGGTGTTGAAGGGCCCTGCGGCCACGGCTCTCTACGGTTCGGAGGCCGCCAACGGTGCTATAGTCATCACCACCAAGTCGGGCGACAAGGAGGACGGCAACGTCAGCGTGACCTTCTCGTCGGATTTCGTCGCCGAGGTCGTCAATACGTCGCCTGATTTGCAGTACGTCTATGGCCAGGGCGGTACCAAAGGACACGATACGTTCCATTACGGCGAGCCGGTCGACGGCAACGAGGTTACGACCACCGACGCTACATCGTGGGGTCCCCAAGATGGACGGTACGCCTTACTACCAGTTCTACGATGAGAAGCGCGGTATCGGCCTCGATCAGAACGGTCTGCGCGTCAAGACGCCGTTCGTCAGCTACGGCAACTGGTTCAAGGACTATTTCAAAACGGGTTGGACAACGACCAACTCGCTGTCGCTGTCGGCCAAGCTCAACCGCAATAACTCGATGCGGCTCTCGATATCCGACACGCGCAGCGAGTCGATTACACCCAACTCACCCGCCATGCGACAATCGATAAAGCTCAATTCGCATAACAAGGTCAACAATTGGCTGTCGATGAATACGTCGATCACTTACTATCGCCGCGATTGCGACAACCTGCCGCAAATGGGTTACGGCCAAGCGTCGGTCATGTACTCGCTGTGGTGCATGGCGCCCAACATCAACATGGACTGGGCACGCGATTACTGGATCGATCCGGGCGTGCAACAGAATGCCAACCTGACGGGCGCCAAGAACAATCCCTATTTCGTGGCCTACGAATGCCTCAATACGCTCGACCGCGACCGCATCTTCGGAAACACGTCGCTCGACCTGCATCTCTACAAAGGTCTCGACCTGATGCTGCGCGGCGGTATCGATTTTTCGCGCGACCACCGCACCATGCGCCAGCCCAAAAGCTCCTATTCGCAGCGTTACGGCATGTATCGTGAGGGAAATGTCAGTTCGTTGCAATTGAGCACGGACTTTCTGCTCAAGTACGACCGCAAGTTGGGCGCCGGATTCGACATGAAGCTCAATTTCGGCGGCAGCATCATCAACCGCATGTTCCGCGAAACGACCCAAACGGCCGAGCAGCTCAAACAACCCGGCGTTTACTCGCTGGCAAACTCCGTAGAGCGCGTCAAGCCGAACAACTATGACTACGAACGCCAGACCAACAGCCTCTACGGTCTGATTCAAATCTCGTGGCGCGATGCCGTGTTCCTGGACATTACGGGTCGTAACGACTGGTCGAGTACGCTGCCCGTGAACAACAATTCCTATTTCTATCCGTCGGTATCGGCGAGCGTACTGCTCAACGAACTCATCGACTTCGGTGCGGCGCGCAACGTCGTCAATTTGGTGAAACTGCGCGGCAGCTTCGCACAAGTGGGACACGACACCCAACCCTACCGTACGACCGACTATCTTTCGTCGTCGGATTTCGCCGGCAATTATCAGATACCGGGCACGATGAACAATGCCAACCTCCGTCCCGAGATCGTATCGTCGTGGGAGGTGGGTCTCGACCTGCGCATGTTCCGCAACCGATTGGGTGTCGATCTGGCGTATTACAACAACACCTCGAAAGACCTCATCGTGAACATGCCGGTCAGCTCGGCTTCGGGTGTGACCAAGCGTTTCGCCAATGCCGGAACCATTCGTAACTACGGCTGGGAGCTTCAGATCAACGGTACGCTCATCAAGACACGCGACGTGCAGTGGAAGGCGTATGTCAACTGGTCGAAGAACCGCAACGAGGTAGTCGATCTGGGCGAAGGCGTCGATTCGTGGATCGTGGCTTCCTACTCGTCGCACGCTTACATGACCGCCTACAAGGGCGGTTCGCTCTCGGCGATGTACGGACTGGGGTACAAACGCGCTCCCGAAGGAGCGTACATCGCCGAGAGGGACGGCAGCATCACGAACGTATCGGGACAGATCATCGTCGATGAGAACGGTTATCCCCAGTACAGCGATGAATTGCAGTACATCGGCGAGTGTACGCCCGACTGGAAGGGCGGTTTCGGCACGAGTGTCAAGTGGAAGGGATTGACCGTGTCGGTTGCTTTCGACGGCCAGCACGGCGGAAACGTCTACTCTTATACCAACGCCGTTCTCGGTACACGGGGCAAAGGCAGCTTTACGCTCGCCGGACGTTACGACGGACTGGTTCTCGACGGAGTGAACCAGTTGCCCGACGGCAACTTCATTCGCAATACCCACAAGACAGCCGACATCGTCGAGTACTACGGTCTGGCATATGCTTTCCAGAACTGCGAGCAGAACTTTGTCAGCACCGAATTCCTCAAACTGCGCGAGATTCGCATCGCATACGAGTTTCCGCGCCAGCTGTTGGCAAGGAGCAAGTTCATCAAGGGACTGTCGCTCTCCGTCTACGGCCGTAACCTCTATTGTTGGTCGAAGTTCCCGGGGTGGGATCCCGAGGGCGCCTTCATGCGCGGTGCGTCGGTAGTTCCCGGATTCGAGATGTTGCAGATGCCCGGAACAGCGACGTTCGGCGGCAACGTAAGGATAACTTTCTAACAGAGCAGCGTGATGATTATGAGAACAAAACAGATAAAATATTCGATAGCCGCACTGGTTGCATCGGTGACCGTCACAACCTCGTGTTCGCGTTTCGAAGAGATGAACATAAACCGAAACGCCGTGCAGAATACGACGGCCACTACGTTCGTGCAGCCGACCGTCTTTAACTACGAGTACCGCATGATCAACCGGTCGTTCACACTGACCTCGCAACTCATGCAGTATACGGTCGGCCACCAGCAGAATGCCGACAAAATCAGTAACTATCGCATTCAAAACAGCGTTGCGGCGGGCTATTGGAACGATTTCTATTCGGTCGGCGGCAATGCGCAGGCAATGCTCGAGCAAGCCAAGAAGGACAAGAACGATGCGGCGCTGGCCGTCGCCTCCATCATCAAGGTCATCGCCATGTCCACTCTGACCGACGCCTACGGCGATGTGCCCTATTTCGAGGCGTTGCAGGGATATACTTCGGGCGGTACGGAATTCACGCCCCGCTACGACAGCCAAAAGGAGATCTACCGCGATATGTTCCGGCTGCTCGAGGAGGCCAATACGCTGCTGGCGCAGTCGAAGGAGAACTTCGACGCTTCGGAGGACTACATGTACAAGGGAGACATCAAGAAATGGCGCAAGCTGGGTAACTCGATCTATCTGCGTCTGTTGATGCGTGCGGCGCTCAAAGACGAGGTCGATGTCGAGACCGAGAGCCTCTTCGCCGTGTCGAAACTCAACCAGATTTTCTCCTATCCGGCGGACTATCCTGTTTTCGAGAGCCGCGAAGACGCTGCCGATGTGCCTTTCAACGATGCGGTGGCCGCCCAGCAGACGCCGTTCTTCTCGTGGCGTGCCGGCAGCTGGAACAGCAATATGATCTGCGAACGGCTGATGAACGAGATGTACGTGCTCGACTCCGATGAAAACGTGATCTTGTCCGACCCGCGTCTGAGCTTCTATTTCGACAACAAACGCGTGGGTGCGCCCACGCAGGTTACCTATCAGGAACTGGTCCCCTATGTGGATATCGTGGCCCACTACAACCGCGGCCTGATCCAGAATCGCGACCACTTCTCGATCATGTGCTTCTCGGAAATATGGTTCATCTGGGCGGAGGCGGCGCATCGCAAGTGGATATCGGGAACGGCCAAGAGCTACTACGACCGAGCCGTCGCCGAGTCGATCTACGAATGGAATCCCGATGCCTCCGAGTCGGTCGTATCGTCGTTCCTTTCGAATCCTTTGGTATCGCTCGACGGACTCAGGGACGATGCCGCACTCGAACGTATCATGACCCAGAAATGGATATCGACCGTTCTGGTCGGTATCGAGGCATGGTGCGACTACCGCCGTACGGGATATCCCGAGATGCCGGTCAAGTCGCTTGCGGGCAACGACGGCGTGCTGCCGACTCGCCTGCTCTATCCTGCCGACGAAGAGTTCCGCAATCCCGTCAACTACGACGAGGCCGTCAACGGCTGGCTGGGCGGGGTGAACAACATGAAAACCGAGGTTTGGTGGGCTGACCACAACCAGAAGAGAAAGGAAGAATAATCGATTGCAGCTATGAAAAAATATATTTTGATATTGACAGCAGTAGTGTTGGCGGTCATGTCATGTTCGACGGACAACATCGAGAACGGCCCTTCATCGCTCGATATAGAGATCGTACCCGCGTGGGACATAACACGCGGCATTACCAGCGCGAGTCAGACGGTGAAATTGACGGTTAATCTCAATGTGCAGACGATCCACTGGCAGGTTTCGTCCGACAGCGAGTGGTGCAAGGTCGATTCCGACCTGATCCATACGGGCAGCGACGAAGTCGAACTCGTGGTGGAATCAATGACTCGTTCGACAAGCGCAATGCCGTGCTGACCGTCACAGCGGGGCGCTACACCAAGAAGGTCGAGATCGATCAGGCGGGCAATGTCTTCGTCATGAGCGATGTCTATAAGATTCTGGGTTCCAATGAGGCGCTTTCATACGACGTCGAGGTGCGTACCACTTCGGAGTGGACGATCGAAGCCCCCGACTGGATCAAGGCCGAGAAGGTCGGTACCCCGACAGTCGACGAGTTCGGCCAGACTACGACCGTCATGCACGTCAGCATCGACGCCAATCCCGGCGAGCAGTCGCGTTACGGAGCCGTGCAGCTGATTCCGACGGAAGGCTATAACGGCGAGTTCACTGTTTTCCAATTTGGCAGCGAAGTGAACATGACTGACGACGGCAAGATCGCCGTGGCAGCCGAGGGCAATGTCTCGTTCGAGGTCACGGCTCCGTTCGGTATTATCGAGAAGGTCGAGGTTCCCTACTGGGTTCAGTGTACCGAAATGCCGGCAGAGGATGGCCTCAACTCGGTTTTCGAATTCTGGATAGGCAAAAACCTCAGTGACACGAAGGCCGGACGCGAATGCGTTGTCGAGTTCACGGTCAAGGACAGCGGCCGGTCCATCGCGTTGCCAGCCATCACGCAGGACTTCGTGCCCGCAGGTGGCATCGTTACGGGACCCGGATTCAAGATGTTCGCCGAGGCATGGAACGCCGGCGAAGATATCTCCTACTGGACCACTGAAAACGAAGGCGGCGTGCTCGTGAACGTGCTCTCGGACATCAATATGAGCGAAGTCGAGACCTGGACGCCGATCGGCACCGCCGCGCGTCCGTTCGATGGTGTGTTCCGCGGTAACGGCTGGCTTGTCAAGGCGTGGAAAGGCGATGCGTCGCTCTTCGGACATGTAGGTGCCGGCGCCACGGTTCAGGACATCATCGTCGACGAGGATTGCTCGATGACCTTCTCGGGCAGCGTAACTTCCGAAAGCTGGTTCGGTGTGATCGCCGGCGTATCGTACGGCGTGATCGAAAACTGCGAGAACCGGGCTGCCGTAGCGGTCGAAAATCTGGACGCCTCGGCCGAAACGGGTTTCGGTGGCATTGTCGGCCTGTGCGACAACGGCACCGTGCGCAACTGCAAGAACAAGGCTTCGTTCACTGTGGCCGAGAGCGTCGTCTCGAATGCGAGCCTCAATACCGGTGGCATTGCGGGCAAGAGTCACGGCGAGAGTTCGTCGATCGTTTCATGCTCGAACGATGGCAGCATGAACGTTTATGCCCGTATTTCGGAGGTCTCGTCGGCATTGCGCATCGGCGGCATCGCAGGCGAAGCTGCGGGAGTGGTGAGCGGCTGTTCGACTGGTGAAAAAATGTTGATCGTCAGCACCGACGCTTCGCGTACGGTCTATTGCGGCGGCGTAGCAGGATACTCTACGGCGGCGGTATCGGACTGCGTGAATGCACAGCCCGTGTCCACTACGCTCTATCGTAGCGGTGATGCCGTTTACAATGAGTATACCGGCGGTGTGGTCGGTTATCAGGCGTCGGGCAGTATCAAGAGTTGTACCAATCGCGGCTCGATGATTTCGTCGTCGAACCAGCAATATCTCTATATGGGCGGTATCGCGGGCGATTTTGCCGAGGGCGAGGCCGAAAACAATGTCAATGTCGCTAAACTCGATTTGCAGGGCGACGCCACGTCGGCCGTCAAGGGTGTGAGATACGCATCGGTCGGCGGTCTTTACGGTCGGTTCGGTGCCGTGCAGAGCGACTCCGACAAGAACAGTTCGAACAGCGGCCCTATTACGGTTCTTAATGTCGAGACGGCTGCCGACAATTCGACTACCCTGAATCTCGGCGGAGTCGCCGGCTATATCGATTCCGAATCACCGTTGTCGTCGCTCACCAATACGGGCGCCGTCACAGCCGATCTGGTAGCGAACTTCACCGCGTTCGCCATCGGCGGCATCTCGGGTTCGACCGAGTGCGGAATCTCCGACTCGAAAAACTCGGGAACCCTGATGATCAATAACGGCATCCTGCTCAAAAAAACACGTCGAGCAGGATCTGCTTCGGCGGTATCGCCGGCCGCAATGTAGCCGGCGACCTCAACACCTACTCGGGCTGCGTGAACGACGGCGAGGTGGGAATCAGCACCAAATCGAACGACTTCAACATCCTTCCCGCATTCACGGGAGGCATTCTGGGCTATACCGAGATGCCCGTAGCGGTGAAAGGCTGTGAAAACAACGGTTATGTGAACTCCTCAGGCGCCAATAACAAATACGACGGCCTGTTTTCGGCAGCAGGTGGCATCGTCGGCGCCATTGTCGAGACGGTAGCTGAGGTGGCCGATTGCATCGTCTCGGTCGATATCCGCAACTATGCCTACAACCGCAACATCGATATGGATCCGTTTAAGATGTGCCACTGCGGCGGTATCGTCGGCTGTGCCGTAGGCGAAAGCCAGTCGAACATCGTGAAGATTTCGAACTGCTCGAACTCGGGTGCGCTTGAAAACAAGCGTTCGACTGCAGCGGGCATCGTCGGTTTCGCCAAGTATGCGGCCGTGTCGGATTGCCGTTTCACCGGCAGCGTGGTTGGCAGCGGTCCCCACTTTGCGGCGGGTATAGCAGGCTGCCTGAGTGATGCCTCGGTGACCGACTGCATCGTGAAATCGCCGGATATTTACAGTCACAGTAGTTTGGGCTTCAACAGCATCAACCATTTTCCGGCAGCGGGAATCGTCGGATACCTATACGGCAAGTCATCGGTTTCGAGGTGCAAGGCTTTCGCCACCTTGATCCAGAATGTAGGTTCGACTGCCAACGAACAGATGCATGTGGGTATGGGACTGATCGCGGGCATTTCGACGGCAGGTTCGACCATCAGCGACTGCGGTGTGGGCGGAACGCTCAATACGGGGTCGGCAGGCAAGGTTCAGAATGTGATCATGACGGTTACGTCCGACAATTTCGGCAATTGCATCGTCGGCGACGGCAATGTCACGCCGAGCGGGTGTTACTACTGGAACGGACAGGAGTAAACGGATGCTGGAAATGCAAGAAACAGATTCTACTAACCAAAACTTTATATGATGAACAAAATCAAGAAGGGATACCATTCTCCCGAAATCGAATGGTGGTCGGTGTCCATCGAGGCTGGATTCGCCGCGAGCGAAGGAGAGTGGGAACTTTCGCCCGAGGAGTTGCAGGAGATCGAAGAGATAGAGAGCGAATGGTAATCGGAAGTCGAACTACAAATGAACTGAGTGTCATGAAAAAGATTTTTTGCGGTATTGGGCTTGGCAGCCGTGACGATGGGTTCGTGCACCACCGATATTTCGGGAGATGTTACGAATGCCCGCGGAACGACCGAACTGACCGCCGCCCTCGAAGGTACACGTACTCATCTCGGTGACAAAGACGGAAATACGGGCCTGTACAAGGTCTACTGGTCCAACGGCGACTGCATCGCCGTCAACGGTCGTCAGAGCGACGCGCTCTCGAATGTCGAGGAGGGTACGGCTTCCGCGGCGTTCTTTGTGAACGGGACTGTTAATCCTCCCTATGACGTGATCTATCCCGCCTCGGCGTATGTCGATGGCAAGGTCGTACTGCCTGCGGTGCAGAACCGCAACGGAGCGTCGTTTGCCGAAGGGGCGGCCGTGTTGGTGGGACGCGGCCAGACGCCGTCGGTCGTGCTGAAAAAACGCATGCGGTTTCGTCAAGATCCGGTTGACGAAGGGTACCGAGGGCTGCGATGCCGTGGATCGCATCCGGTTCTACGGCAATTCGCACGAGCCCCTGTGCGGCGAGTTCGATATCGATTATACCGCGTCGGCACTGGTGATCCCCGATGCGGAGGTCGAGGAGTCCCGCCAGAGCGTGATACTCGCGTGCGGCGAAGGGATAACCCTCGATGCCGATGCCGAAGCGTTCGTCGTGGCGGTTCCGGCGCAGACCTTCGCTGCGGGTTTCACGGTCGAGATCGTCGATCCCGAAGGTCACCTCATGCGTATGAGGAGTGACAAGGAGCAGGTCGTCTCTGCCGGCAAGATGCTGGCGATGCCTGCCGTGGCGTTCGCTCCGACCGAAACGGTGGCCGAGACTGAGATTCGCAGTGCCGCCGACATGCTCGCACTCGCTGAAAATGTCCGCAACGGCATCCTCGGTGGTTCGTACTATCTGGCGGGAGACATCGATATGGCTGAGGTTTCGGACTGGAAAGGTATCGGAGTCGGGGATCTTAACAATGCGTTCAACGGCACGTTCGACGGGCGCGGATTCTCGATCAAGAACCTCAAATCGGCATGGCCTCTCTTCAACTTCACGCTCGGCGAATCGGTGATCAAGAATGTCACGATCGACGCTTCGTGCGAGTTTGCGAATACCCTGTCGCCCGACGACAAAATAAGTCTCGGTGCATTGGTCGGCATGGGGCGCGGTGTGGTCGAGGATTGCGTGAACAATGCCAAAGTATCTTATGCGGGTACGAGCGGCTTCGACATCTATGTCGGTGGACTGGTAGGTCGTATCTACCGCACGGGACGTATCAGCGGCTGCGTGAACAACGGCGATGTGTCGGCTGCCGCTCAGGCGTCCGGGAAGGTCGTATGCGCCGGCGGAGTTCTCGGTACGTTCGATCGCAGCGATGATGCGGGGGATACCGCCGAAGTTCACTCGAATACCAACAACGGTACGGTTACCAACTCTTCGGACGTCAAGACCCTCTGCGTCGGCGGCGTCGTGGGCCGTTCATCGAACGGCACCTGTGTAATCAGGGACTGCATCAACAAGGGCACGGTCGTCTCCAACAGCACGGCTGTGAACAAAGTCCAGGCCAACCGTTCGAATTTCGTCGGCGGCGTGTCGGGGCAGAACAGCGGTTCGATCTCGGGTTGTACCAACCATGGCGACGTCAGCTCGACGTCGTACTACTGGGAGACGCGTATCGGCGGTGTAGCCGGAACGGTTTTCGGCGGCCAGCGCATCAGCGGCTGCACCAACGAGACCGAAGCCACGGTTACTACCAAGTATGAGCGCAAGTTCAACTCCGAAAACGCCGCTGTCGTCGATCAGGAGCATCTGGGCGGCGTGATCGGCCAATGCGAGGGCAGCATCGTCGACTGCACGAACAGGGGTACGGTCGATCAGGCTTCCGATCCGCGTACCGTCAATGCCGGCGGCATTTGCGGATTCGTACGAAATGCTGCCGAGTCGCTCTCGGGCAACGCGAACGAAGGAGAGGTCCGTATCGGCGGTGCGGTTACGCTCGCCACGGTCGGCGGCGTTTACGGTTCGTTCGGCAAGGCACAGACGGTTGCCGATGCGGCGACGACCAACCGCGGCGGCGTCACGGTCAGCGGTATCGAAAGCATCGAAGGGGCGTATTTGCGTCTTGGCGGTATCGTCGGGTTCGCCTATCCCGGAACCGTGCTCTCGAATCTGACCAATGCCGGCGATATGACGGTCGATCTGCAATCGAAGTTCAGTTACTACGCCGTCGGCGGCATCGCCGGTTCGGTGGAGTGCGGCGCTTCGTCGTGTGTCAATGAAGGCAGCCTGAGATTGAATAACAACCAACTGCTGACCAAAGGCATGTGCAAGATTTTCGTGGGAGGGATTGTCGGAATCAACTACCGGCCGACCGACGACGGACCCCACATCTATGAGGATTGCGCCAATCGCGCCGAAATAGGCTTCGCAACCACCGATAACGCATTCAAAGTTCTGCCGTCGTTCACGGGCGGGATTCTCGGCTATACGGAACACCCCGTCGAGGTGCGGAACTGCGAGGGTGCGGCCTATATCAACGTGAACAATGCCAATGCCAAGGAGAACGGGATCTTCACGGCAACGGGCGGTATCGTCGGTGCTGTCAAAGGGACTGCGGCCCTTATCGAGAAGTGTCATGTGACGGCCGACATGCGCCACTATCAGTACAACAATACGTGGGACGATCCGTTGTCGGCTGCCAACGGCGGTGGCATCGTGGGCTGTGCATTGGGCGCCGATGAGGTCAACCGCATCGCGATTACGGGCTGCTCGTGCTCGGGCATGGTCGAAAGCAAGCGCTCGGGGGCTGCGGGCATCGTGGGCTATGCCCGTTTCTCGGATATCTCCGACTGCGGTTTCACGGGCGGAATCGAGGGAAGCGGCCCCCACTTCGCAGGCGGTATCGCCGGAACGCTGGCGAGCTCGACGATTGCGGGCTGTACGGTCAAAGCCAAGAATATCTATGGCCACAATGCGTCGAGCCCCTCGTTGATCGGGGTCAGCGGCATTGCGGCATACGTTGTGGGTGTGTCGTCCGTTTCGGATTGCAAGGCCTACGCCACGCTTATTCGAAACAGTACGGTTTTAGGTACGGAGGATGCATCTGTCACGCCTGACAACCTCTTCGGTATGGGTATGATCGTGGGCATAGACGCCGGAACGACTACCGTTACGAACTGCGGCGTCGGAGGATCGTTCTATCTGGGTGCCAGCGAGAAACCGCAAGAGTTGATCCTGACGCTCGACGCCGATAGCTATGCGAAGGGCATTATCGGCAGCGGGAAGACCGCAACGGTCGGCGGCTGCTATTACTGGAACGGCGAGGAGTAGGGACTTCACGCCGTTAGGCACAGGGGCAGGCGAGGGTGATGCCTCCCTGCCCCACAATGAAACGATTGTGAGATGAAACGATTCTTCCATACGCTCGTTGCCCTGCTGCTGCTTGCGGCATGTACCGACGGTAATAACGAACTGGGTTCGAAAGATCCGTTCAGCATCCCCGACAAGGAGGGCTGTAACGTCAAGGGAACCGTCTTCGACGATTACGGAACCCCGCTCGAAGGAATTGTCGTAAGCGACGGCCTGCAAACGACCCAGACCGACCGCAACGGTCATTTTTGGCTCAGCAGCGACCTGTCGAAACGGCGTTTCGTGACGGTTACCGTTCCGTCGGGTTACGAAATCGAATCCAAGGAGGGGCTGCCGCAGTTCTTCGACCGCATTCCAGAGGGTTCGACCTCGTTCAGCACCGAATTCCGACTGCGCAGCCGGCGCGGCAATAGCGACCGCTTTACGGTCTTCATGGTAGGCGACCCGCAGATACGCGCCCGCGACAGAGGTTATGACAAGTTCGCCTATCACTCCATCGACATGTTCGAGGACATGTGCCGCGATATGAACAAGTTGTGTGCGACGATGACCGACCGTCCGGTCTATGGCATCGGATTGGGCGATCTGATCCACGAGGATGCAAACATGTGGGAGATCTATCGATCGGGGGTCAAGACGCTCTCGTTCCCGATGTTCGGCGTCATCGGTAATCACGACCATGATACCAAAGCGCCGACGGACGGCGAGGCCATACGTCCCTACGAGGAGAATATTGGTCCCACGAACTATTCGTTCGATCTGGGCAGGCTCCATTTCATCTGTCTGGACAACATCGTCATGAAGGGCGACGGCGCGGGAGGATACAGCGACGGTCTTTCGGACGAGGTCTATACATGGTTGTGCAACGATCTGAAATACGTCCCGAAGGAGAAGATGATAATGATCTGCTCGCACTCTTCGATGTTCGGCAAGCCCGGGAAAGATCCCGTCGACGTGGACAAGAACGGCCGGCTCTATGCGCAGAAGCTTTCGGAGTACAAATACGTGCATTCGTGGGCAGGACATTCGCATATCAACTTCAACAAGGTCTACTCCAAAAGCGGCGAAAACCGGCTGAGCAATATCGAAGGGCATATCGTTGCGCGTGCTACGGGAGCCTTATGGCTCAACGAGTGGGTCTGCTCCGACGGGACGCCGCGCGGGTACTATGTCGTCGATGTCGACGGCGAGAAGATCGAATGGCATTACCATCCGTGCGGCAACCAGTTGGGCGTATCCAACGGACTGGGCGACGATTACCAGATGCGCGTCTACTCTCCGTCCGACTACGGCGACGGCTATGTCTATGCCAACGTCTGGGCGTGGGACGCCCTATGGGGCAGCGTACTCTATACCGACAACGGCCCAAATGCCGTGGCGGGCCGACCGATGGCCCGTATCGAGAGTTACGACAAGGCATACAAGGAGTGCTGCGACCGGAGCAACTCGAAACCCGGCAACCTCGCCAAAGAGGAGTTCAAGCCGGACACCAATGTCAAGCACCTGTTTCGCATCAAGCCGTCGGACGGAGCGACCTCTTGCACGGTCGAGGTTACCGACCGTTTCGGCCGCCGCTACTCCGCTTCGCTCGACTGGGATTCCGCGTCAACGTCGGATATGGCCCTGTAAATCGCAAAACTTTTAAACTTATATAATGCAAATGAAGAGAATCATTCTGTTATCGTTCGTCTCGATGTTGCTGTCGGTCGGGACGACTATGGCCGAGGGCATATCTTCGGCCAGGGAATTGGTGGCGTTCGCAACCGCGGCCAATGCCGGCGAGGATATTACCCCATGGGCCGACCGCGAGGGGGTAATAAGTCTTACGGCTGACATCGACATGGCCAAGGTGAAGGACTTTGTACCGATAGCTGTTTTCGACGGTATTTTTGACGGCGGCTGCCACACGATCTCCAACTGGAAAACGACGGCAGGGCTTTTCCATATCGTTTCGGAAAAGGCCGTCGTACGGAACCTTACGATCGACGCCTCGTGTTCGATGAAATGTACGGACAACGGCGAGGAGGAGTTCTACGCAGGATTCATCGCTGACGTGAACCACGGGACGCTGGAGGGTGCATCAACCGCGGCCAGATTTCGCACCGGTCGGGCAAATCATTGATGTCCAACTACGTGGGAGGAATTTGCGGAATGAATAAATATATTGTCATCAATTGCGACAATTACGGCAATGTTTCGTCGTCGGGTAATTTCGGTGGCAATCTCGACAATCGCAGTGCCGGCATTTATCTGGGTGGCGTGGTCGGAGGCAGCCCCACCCGTCCCCTCTCCTGCGCTTTTATCGGCTATTGCGACAATCACGGTACGATAACTTATAGCGGAGCTTTTCCCAACAACTATATCGGCGGCATCTCAGGGAGTCACACGTATGTCAAGGTCAAGTTCTGCACCAATCGAGGTAACGTTACGGTGGCGGCCAAATCGATCTCCGAATCCGATGTCCCGCAGGGATTGCAGGTCGGAGGCATCTGCGGTCTGACCAAGGGAGACATCGTTTGCAGCGACAACTTCGGCGAGATCATCGCCCGCTGCGACATCTTCACGATGGCGGGCGGCATCGCCGGTTCGACGCACTCCGCGCTGACTGTCGGCGATTGCGTCAACTATGCCGCGGTCACGGCTTCGGGATTTGCCGGCGGATCGGTCGGCGGCATCGTCGGTCAGGCGGCACGTCCGATCGTGGCAGTGCAGTGTCTGAACAAGGCCGCCGTGAAGTTCGCCGGCGAAAGCCCCCAAAGTACGCACTGCCGTGGGCGGGATTATCGGCAACGCTTTTGCCAAGGGCGATGCCAAGTGGGCCGTTGCCGTGGTCGAGTGCCGTAACGAAGGCGACGTGTCGTGCGGCTATGCAGCCAACACCTACAACAGCGCCCGCGGCATTCATGTGGGCGGCCTGTGCGGCTTTATCGCCGGCAACGAAACCGTCAATGCCGTCGTGCGTTTCAGTTCCAATACGGGAGCTGTCCACAGCGAATCGGGCCGCATCGGAGGCATTATGGCGCTGGCGTCGTTCTGTGATGTGCAGGAGTGCGTGAACGAAGGTACGGTTGACGGCTCGGCTGCGGTGGCAGGCGGCATAAGCGGTCTGTTCGAGGCGGGCGACATGTACGGTTGCGTGAATGTCGGCGATGTGCTCCTCAAAGGAAGCGGCAATGCCGGAGGTATCGTGGGTACGACGCAGACCCCAAAACGGTATACAGCCATCACCGACTGCCGCAACGGCGGCGTGATCTGCGGCCGCTTCGGCTTCACGGCATCGATATTGGCCGAGAGTCGCAACGACACCGACAGGGTGGACGGTTGCGGTGTCGGCGGCGCCGTCGGTACGCCGTCGCAGGGGCGTGAGGCTCCGCGTGTGACGGCCGAAAACTACGGGATGTTCATACTCGGACGCAATACCGAGCGCAACAATGCCGAGGTCGGCGAAGTAAGACCTTGTTACTATTGGAACGGAACGAAATAATATTCATACATAGATGAAACGATTCACCCTATTATTCGCAATGCTCGTAGCGGCATGTGCCGTGTACGCGCAAATCCCCAACGTGTCGGGACGGGTTACCTCGACCGACGGAAGCCCTGTCGCTGGAGCCGTCGTCAGCGACGGACTGAACTGCACGCAGACCGATTCCGACGGCCGTTATACGCTGACGAGCGATCTCGAAAACCGTCATTTCATCATGCTGTCGGTGCCTGCCGAGTATGAAATTCCCGCTCGCCACAGCCTGCCGATTCCTTTCAAACGCATCCCCCGCTACGTCGAGACCTTCACGGCCGATTTCGTACTCGAACCGCGCAAGGAGTCGTCCGATCACCATACGCTCATCGTGCAGGGCGACCCGCAGATCAAGGATTTCTTCTGGGACAACTCGGCGGAGGCCTACCGCGATGTGGTGATTCCCGACATCATCAAGACGCGCAAGAGTATCGCTACGCCGTGTTACGGTATCGAACTGGGCGACGTGATCTATAACGAGCTGACGGTCTATCCTGTCTATCTGCACAATACCGACCGTGTGAACATGGTGACTTTCAATGTCATCGGCAACCACGACCACGACCAGACCACGTTGCTGAAAGATTCGCTCGGCACGATGCACTACGAGATGCATCTGGGGCCTACGTGTTATTCGGCCAATATCGGTCGCGTGCATTACATTTTTATCGACGACATACTCTACGACCGTAAGGATGCCAAGGAATCGTATCGCCACGGCCTCTATGACGAGACCGTGCACTGGCTCATAGAGGATTTGAAATATGTGCCCAAGGACAAGATCATCATGATCTGCGCCCATGCCCAGATGTTCAACAAAAAGACGACCATGGTGCGCCGCAACAAGAACTTTGCGGCTTATAGCAAGGCGCTGCTCGATTTCAAGTATGTCTATTCATGGGCGGGACATAACCACCATACTTATCTTTATACGAGCGAACCCGAGCGGAACTACGATATCGACAACCTCACCTCGATCACCGTCACCAAGTCCACGGGGGCATTGCGCTTGAACCGTTTGCTCAACAATGACGGCACGCCGCAGGGTTATTTCGTCGTCGATGTCGACGGCGAAGAGGTTTCGTGGTACTATCTCTGCTGTGGCAAAGATCGCAACTACCAGATGAAGGTCTATCCTCCGGCACGCACCGGCGGCGAATACGTGATGGCCAACATTTGGGCGCACGATAACAAATGGGGTGCTGTCGAATGGTGGGAGAACGGAGTGAAGGTCGGCCAGATGGAGGCGCACGATGCGTTGGATCCCGACTATGTCGACCTCTACGCTACCGTGACGAACAAGACGACGCGCAAATACTGCAAGCCCGTCAATTCGTTCCACATGTTCCGGATCAAACCGTCGGAAGGAATCCGCGAGGGTGAGGTGCGTGTTACGGACAGGTTCGGAAACCTCTATACTCAAAAGGTATCGTGGTAGTCGGCCGAACCGAATGAAACGAAGTGAGATCATACATCTTCATATCGTAATCAGGTCCAGCCCACAGACTGGACCTGATTCGGCGGCTCGCGCTTTGCACGACGATGTCCCTCTCCGAAGATAAGCAGGGCGAGACGAGACAAAATAGGAGTTACGACATTGGACGGCATATTGGCTCGCAGTAAAGTTTGTCATCCAAAACGTTCGAAATAGACCATTAGAAAGACTTCTTAGAAAAATAGCCTCGCAAAATTTATTCTGAATAAAATAGTCATAAATATTTCAGTGTAAGAAAATAGGGGACATGAACAATTTCGAAGGTCGGACAGAAATCTTTGAAGTTGTTCATGTTTTATTTCTCCCATTTATTCTCAAAAACGAATTACATCCACCTTGTAAGCGGTTCATCGGGATGTAAGCTGTTATAATTACTGATAAGGCTATCCCATAATGTAGGGTCAGAGGTGTATCCGATCCGCTTTTTCGAAATCCGGCGAGGGTAATATGTCCGCGCTGCAAACTCGTAGACAGTATTATGCAACAAAAAGGTGGTAAACCTGCTCCTCGCTGGAAATCTCCGAATCGAAGGTGCGGGATACTTCCCGAAGAATCGATCGGAAGTTTTTCTTCTCACTGAATTTCTTGTGCTTTTGGCTTGATCCAAAAGCATCAAAAGATCAAGCACGGCGATCGGACAGGCTGCGGGCCTGCTAAAACTAAATCAAAATCATCGTTGCGCGCAGCGCAGCCGCCTTGCGAAAAGTGCGGGAAAGAGAAACGGCGGTCAAAAAATCGGGCGCCTTCCTGCGGAAAGGCGCCCGATCGTTCATGCGCAAACCGTTGCGTTATTTCAGCCGCTCCCGGATCGCCTTCGTCTCGGCCTCGTAGCCGGGTTTCTCCAACAGGGCGAACATATTCTTCTTATAGGCCTCGACACCCGGCTGATTGAAGGGATTCACCCCCAGCAGGTAGCCGCTGATACCGCACGCCTTCTCGAAGAAATAGAGCAGTGCGCCCAGTGCGTGCGCCGAAATCTCGGGAATTTCGATGCGGAGGTTGGGAACGCCGCCGTCGACATGCGCCAGCTGCACGCCCAACTCGGCCATACGGTTCACCTCCGACAGGCGCTTGCCCGCCAGATAGTTCAGGCCGTCGAGATTCTCGGCGTCGGATTCGATCCGCACCTCGTGCTTCGGAGCGGTCACCGAGACGATCGTCTCGAACATCGTCCGTTCGCCCTCCTGAATGTACTGCCCCATCGAATGGAGGTCGGCCGTGAGGGTCACGCTGGCAGGGAAGAGCCCCTTGCCGTCCTTGCCCTCCGACTCGCCATAGAGCTGCTTCCACCACTCGTTGATATACTGGAGCTTCGGTTCGTAGGAACCCAGAATCTCGATCTTCTTGCCCGCTTCGTACAGTGCATTACGCACCGTGGCGTAGACCGCCGCGGGGTTCTCCGCGAAGGCGACCTGCTCGCCCGTGGCACGCTCCATCTCCTCGGCGCCGCGTACCAGCGCCTCGATGTCGACACCGGCGGCGGCCAGCGGCAGCAATCCCACCGGCGTGAGCACCGAGAACCGGCCGCCCACATCGTCGGGAATGACGAAGGTGGCGTAGCCCTCGTTGTCGGCCAACGTCTTCAAGGCACCGCGCGCACGGTCGGTAATGGCCACGATACGCTCGGCGGCCCCGGCCTTGCCGTAACGCCGTTCGATCTCCGCCTTGACGATGCGGAAGGCCACGGCCGGTTCGGTCGTCGTCCCCGACTTGGAGATGACGATCGCCGCGATCGAATGGTCCTTGACGGCATCGAGCAGTTCGTAGGTATACTCTTCCGAGAGATTCTGACCGGCGAAGACGACCACCGGCTCCTTGCGCGGACGCAGCGCGGCGAACGAATCGCCCATCGCCTCCGCAACAGCTTTGGCACCCAGATAGGAACCGCCGATACCGATGCAGATAATCACGTCGGCACACTCGCGCAGCTTCTTGGCTTCGGCCCCGATGCGCAACAACTCCTGCGGCGCGATCGACGAGGGAAGGGTCACCCATCCCAGGAAATCGTTGCCGGCGCCCTGCTTCGAATAGAGCAGCGAGAGCGCCTCGCGGGTGCGCTCCTCCATGCGGGGAGTGATCTCCACGCCGGCCTTCGAAATATCAAGTTTCAGTGTTTTCATAACGAAATCAGAAATTAAATTCGACACTTTGCAATGACACGGCAAATGTAGTTAAAATTCTTAAAAATTGTTGCAGCGATATTCCGTTCTTTTTCCTATCTTTGCAAGTGAGATCCCCAGACGCCGGCCGTACCGGCGCGAAACCCGCTTAAAATACTGATAATAAATAGAAAAAACATATGGGACTTTTTCGTTGACACAGGAGTTGGCCATCGACCTCGGTACGGCCAATACCCTGATCATCCACAACGGCCGCGTGGTGGTGGACGAGCCTTCGATCGTCGCCATCGACTCCCACTCCGGCAAGCTGGTCGCCATCGGCGAACGGGCGCGCGCCATGCATGAGAAGACCAACCCCAACATCAAAACGATCCGCCCCCTGAAAGACGGCGTGATCGCCGATTTCACGGCCACCGAACTGATGCTGCGCGGCATGATAAAGAAGGTCAAGAGTTCGGGGCATCTCTTCTCGCCCTCGATCAAAATGGTGATCTGCATCCCGTCGGGATCGACTAACGTCGAGATCCGCGCCGTGCGCGACTCGGCCGAACACGCAGGCGGGCGCGAGGTCTACATGATCTACGAACCGATGGCCGCCGCGCTGGGCGCGGGGCTCGACGTCGAAGCGCCCGAAGGCAACATGGTCATCGACATCGGCGGCGGCACCTCCGAGATCGCCTGCATCTCGCTGGGCGGCATCGTCTGCTCGGAGTCGGTCACCGTGGCGGGCGACGTCTTCACTTCCGACATCCAGAACTACGTCCGCCAGCAGCACAACGTCCGCATCGGCGAACGCACGGCCGAAGCGATCAAATGCGCCATCGGTGCCGCCATACCCAAGTTGGAGGAAGAGCCGGAGGATTTCACCGTTACCGGCCCCAACATGCTGACGGCACTGCCGCAGAGCGTCACGCTCAACTACAACGAAATCGCTTATGCACTCGAAAAATCGCTCATCAAACTCGACGCCGCGCTGATGAAGGTGCTCGAAACGATGCCGCCCGAACTCTATGCCGACATCGTCAAGAACGGCATCTACCTGGCCGGCGGCGGCGCCCTTATCAAGGGCCTCGACCGACGTCTTACGGAGAAGACGGGACTGCCGTTCCATATCGCCGAAGATCCGCTGCGTGCCATCGCGCGCGGAACGGGCATCGCACTGAAAAACATCGACCGCTTCTCGTTCCTGATGAAATAAGCGGTCCGCGGCGACCTCCGGAACAGTTCCCGTTTGCGGGCGGAGGCTGAGGCCCTGCCGGAAACGGGAATCTTCGTCCGCCGGAGCTCCCGCCGATAAACCCTGACCGGAGAGGTGTACAAACTACTCGAATTCCTGCGGAGCACTTATGTAGCGCTTCTGTTCGTCATCATCGAAGCGGTGGCGATCAATTATTATGCCCACTCCTCCCACTTCACGCAGGCACGTATCCTCACGCAGTCGAACCGGCTGGCGGGCGGAATCCACAGCGCTTTCCGCGGCGTGAAACGCTTCTTCGCCCTGCCCGACGAAAACCGACGCCTGCTCGAACGGGTCGCGGCGCTCGAAAACGAACTGTCGTTCTATCGCGAGCAGGCGCTCTTCGCCGCCCTCGACACGGTGGGATCGCCCTTGGCGGGTCCCTACCGCTACACGACCGCCCGCGTCGTGGCCAACTCGATCAACAAGCAGGAGAACCTGCTGACGCTCAACAAGGGACGCGATTTCGAGGTATCGCCCGAAACGGCCGTCGTCACCCCTTCGGGCGCCATGGTGGGCTACATCGTCAGCTGTTCGGATCGTTATTCGGTGGCCGTGTCGATTCTCAATACCTCGTTCCGCGCCAGCGGCGAGGTGGCGGGCGACGGCCATTTCGGCTCGATCTACTGGGACGGTTTCGACGCGGAGCACGTCCGTATGCGCGACCTGTCGAAATATGCCGCCGTGGAGCGGGGCGACACGATCGTATCGACGAGTTTCTCGCGCTACTTCCCGGCCGGCATCCTGATCGGCACGGTCGAGGAGTTCGAACTCAACGAGACCCGCACGGCCTACGACGTGCGCATCCGCCTGGCCGCCGACATGACGGCGCTGCACGACGTGGTGCTCGTCAAGAATCAGGACTACAACGAACAACGGCAATTGGAAGAGGGAATTTAACACAAACCGGAGGGGCACGCCCCGACTTTTTTTCGACCGAGCTATGTACCGAACCTTACAATACGCACTTCTGTTTCTGGTGGCGGCGCTGTTGCAGATCTTTCTGTTCAACAACCTGTCGCTGAGCGTCTACCTCAACCCGCTGGTCTACGTGGTTTTCATCGCGCTGCTGCCGATGGAGACCACACCGATCCGGATGCTTCTGGCGGGGCTCGCGATGGGGCTCGCGATGGACTGGACGATGGGTGCCGCCGGCGTGAACACGATCGCCACGGTCTTCGTCGCCTTCGTGCGTATCCACCTTCTCAACTTCGTCTGCGGCAAGGAGAACGTCCACGACGGCGGCGTGCCCTCGGCACGGCGGCTGGGCGAAAAGTCCTTCACGGTCTACCTCGCCCTGACGGTCATCCTCCACAACGCGATCTTCTTCTACATGGAGGCGCTCTCGTGGTCGCACGCGCTGCTGACGCTGCTGCGGCTCGGCGTGAGCGCCGCGGTCGGCGTCTTCTTCTGCTGGCTGATCGCACAGGTATTCACCTCCCGACTCTCGCCGCGCGTATGACCGACTCCCGCAAAGGATACGTGCGGATGCGCACGCTGCAAGCGGTGGTGCTGCTGATCTTCGGCGTCATCATCCTGCGGCTGGCCTACATCCAGCTCATCGACCCGAAATACGAAAAACTGGCGCGCGGCAACGCGCTGCGGCACGTCGTCCAATACCCGCCGCGCGGAGAAATCTTCGACCGCAACGGCGAGTACCTGGCGCAGAACCGCGTCTGCTACGACCTGATGGTCATCTACCGCGAGCTGCCGCGCGAAGGATTCGACACGCTGCAAATGCTCGACCTGCTGGGAATCTCCCGCACCAAACTCGAACGCGCGCTGCGCAACGCCCGCATGAGCCCCCGCATCCCCTACATGGTGACCAATTTCATTTCCAGCGAAGTGAAACTGCGCTTCGACGAAAACGACTTCCCGGGGTTCTACACCGTCTACCGCACCATACGCAGCTATCCGCGCAAGATCGGCGGCAACCTGCTGGGCGACGTAGGCGAGATCAACGAGAGGCAGTTGAAGATGAAGCGCTATGCCGACTATCGTTCGGGCGACTACGTCGGCCAGAGCGGCGTCGAAAAGGCCTACGAGGAGGAGCTGCGCGGCAAGAAAGGGGTGAAGATCATGGAGAAGGATACGCACGGCGTGGTCAAGGGCTCCTACATGGACGGCATGTTCGATTCACTGCCCGAACCGGGCAACTACATCGTCACGACGATCGACGCCCGCCTGCAAGCCTTCACCGAAGAGCTGATGCGGGGCAAGGTGGGTGCCGCCGTGGCGATCGAGCCTTCGACGGGCGAGATCCTGATGATGGTCTCCTCGCCCACGTTCGACCCCGATGAAATGGTAGGCCGCCACAGGGCAACAACTACATGAAAATGCTCTACAACAAACGTCAGCCGATGTTCAACCGCGCCGTGAAGGCGAAATATCCTCCGGGGTCGACCTTCAAGCTGGTGCAGGGGGGCTCATCGGACTGCAAGAGGGCGTGCTCACGCCGGCGGACCGCTACTCCTGCAACGGCGGATTCCGCTACGGCCACCGCATGATGAAATGCCATGCCCACGCCTCGCCGCTCGACCTGCGCGGGGCGGTGGCCAACTCGTGCAACGCCTATTTCTGCTACGTGCTGCGCAACATCCTCGAAAACCGCCGTTACGAAGACGTCGAACACGGCTTCGACATGTGGAAAACCTACGTCAACAGCCTCGGCTTCGGCCGCAAGCTGGAATCCGACTTTCTGGACGAAGGGGCGGGCTACGTCCCGTCGAGCGAATACTACGACCGGGTCTATCACGGTTCGTGGAACGCACTGACGGTCATCTCGCTCTCGATCGGGCAGGGCGAACTGGGCTGCACGCCGCTGCAAATGGCCAATTTCGCGGCCATCCTGGCCAACCGGGGCTACTACTACATCCCCACATCGTCAAGCGCATCGAAGGACGCGATTCGATCGACCGCCGTTTCTACGAAAAGCAGTATACGATGATCGACCCCAAGCACTTCGAACCGATCGTCGAGGGAATGTGGCGCGGCGTGAACGTCGGCGGCACCTCGACCGTGGCGCGGCTCGACGGCTGGGACGTCTGCGGCAAGACGGGCACGGCCCAGAACCCGCAGGGACGCGACCATTCGACCTTCCTGTCGTTCGCACCGAAGGACAATCCCCGCATCGCGATCTCGGTCTACGTCGAAAACGGCGGATTCGGCGCCACGATCGCCCTGCCGATCGCCTCGCTCGTCGAGGAGTACTACCTCACCGACACGATCACCCGCCCGTGGCTCGTCGATAGGGTGAAGAACATGCAAATCTATTATCCCTCCTATGCAAAGTAGAATCAAAGGCGGTCTGTTCCAGGGGGTCGATTTTCTGGCCGTCCTCTACTACCTGCTGCTGGTCGCGGCGGGCTGCATCTGCATCACCGCCGCTTCGTTCGATGAGGAGACGGCCGATTTCTTCGCTTTCTCGCACTTCTACATCAAGCAGTACATGTGGGTGACGGCCGTACTCGTCGTAGCGCTCGTCGTCCTGCTGCTCGACGTGCGCTACTACCACATGTGGGCCTATCCGCTATATATAATAGGTATCGTGGTGATGATCGGCGTATTGATCGCCGGCAAGGAGGTCAACGGCGCCAAGTCATGGATCGAACTGGGGTCGCTGCGCATCCAGCCCGTCGAGTTCGTCAAGATCGCCACGGCGCTGGCGCTGGCGCGCGTGATGAGCAACTATTCCTTCTCGATCAACCGCTTCGGCGATCTGCTGCGCGTGGGTGTGATCGTCGGCATCCCGATGCTGCTCACCATTCTGCAAAACGACACCGGTTCGGGCATCGTGCTGGGTGCATTCCTCTTCGTCCTCTACCGCGAAGGACTCAACAAGTGGCTCTGCATCCCGATTCTGCTCATCGCTGCGCTCTTCATCGTTTCGTTCCTGCTGACGCCCATGACGCTGCTGGTGCTGCTGATCCTGATCTGCGTGGTGTCGGAGGCGATGATGAACGGCCGATGGCGTTCGCGCATCGTCTACCTCGCCTCGCTGGCGCTCTCGGCCATCGTCCTCTCGTCGTTCATGGGACTCATCGCCCCCGGCACGATGGACATCTACCGCAGCCTGCTGACCGTGACGCTCGCTTCGCTGCCGATCGTGGCGGTCTACGCCTACCGCACGCGGCTGATGAACATCCTGCTCATGGCGGGACTCTTCGTCGTTTCGATGGCCTTCGTCCCGGCGACCGACTATATCTTCGAATCGGTGCTCAAACCGCACCAGCAGGAGCGCATCCTGAGCTACCTGGGCATCGTCGACAAACCGCAGGGGATCGACTACAACGTCAACCAGTCGAAAATCGCCATCGGCTCGGGCGGCCTCTTCGGCAAGGGGTTCCTGCAAGGAACGCAGATCAAATACAACTTCGTGCCCGAAAAACACACCGACTTCATCTTCTGCACCGTCGGCGAGGAGTGGGGGTTTCTGGGCGCCGTCGCGGTGCTCGGCGTCATGTGCCTGCTGCTGTTGCGGCTGATGAAAATGGGCGAACGGCAGGAGGAGCCTTTCGGGCGGGTCTACTGTTACAGCGTGGCGGCGATCCTGCTCTTCCACGTGCTGGTCAACGTGGGCATGACGATCGGGCTGATGCCCGTCATGGGTATTCCGCTCCCCTTCATGAGCTACGGGGATCGTCGCTGCTGGCCTTCACCATCCTGCTCTTCATCGCCATCCGCCTCGATGCTTCGACGCGGCAGTTCCCGTCGACTTAACGATTCGTTAACATACGGCGGATATTAACGAACCGTTAAATCTCGCCCCATGCCGCGCGAATGCACGACGGATCGATTATTTTTGCAAGTCAGAAAACAACCGGATATGATCCCCTACAACCCGCAAGGTCTCACCCCCGAAGAGGTGGCCGCAAGCCGCGCCGCCCACGGCGAAAACATCATCACGCCGCAACGCGACGATTCGGCGTGGCGGCTGCTCGCGGAGAAGTTCCGCGACCCGATCATCATCGTGCTGCTCGTCGCCGCAGCCCTGTCGCTGGCCATGGCCTTCATGGAAGGCAACTTCACCGAAACCATCGGCATCCTCTGCGCCATCCTGCTGGCCACCTGCGTGGGATTTCTCTTCGAGTGGGACGCCATGCGGCGGTTCCGCCGGCTCAACCGTGTAAACGACGAGCAGCCCGTCAAGGTACGCCGAGGAGGCGTGATGCGCGAGATTCCTCGCCGCGAAGTCGTCGTCGGCGACCTCGTAAGCCTCGAAGCGGGCGAGACGGTGCCGGCCGACGGCGAACTGGTCGAAGCGGTATCGCTGCAAATGGACGAGTCGACGCTCACGGGCGAACCCGAAACGGCGAAGTACGTCGACGAGGAGCTCTTCGACCCGAAGCGACCTACCCCTCCAACCGGCTGCTGCGCGGCACGACCGTGCGCGACGGATACGGCCGCATGGTCGTCACGGCCGTCGGCGACGCCACCGAAGCGGGCCGCGTCACCGAACAGGCGACCGTCCAGAGCGGCGAACAGACGCCGCTGCACCGCCAGCTGACACGCCTTTCGCGGCAGATCGGCAAAGTGGGCATCGCGCTGTCGGTGCTGATCTTCGTCATTCTGATCGGCAAGGCCTTCCTCGTCGAAGGGCTGGCCGATGCGCCGTGGCCCCACGTGGTGCGCATCGTGCTCAACTGCTTCATGGTCTCGGTGGCGATGATCGTCATGGCCGTTCCCGAAGGGCTGCCGATGAGCATCACCCTCTCGCTGGCGCTCTCGATGCGGCGGATGCTCAAAACCAACAATCTCGTGCGCAAGATGCACGCCTGCGAAACGATGGGTGCCGTGACGGTCATCTGCACCGACAAGACGGGCACGCTCACCCAGAACCGGATGCGCGTGCAGGAGATCATCCACTACGGGCTTCCCGACGAGCGGCTGCTCGGCGAGTCGGTGGCGGCCAACTCGACCGCCTTCCTCGACGCCGACGGCCGTCCGCTGGGCAATCCCACCGAAGGCGCGCTGCTCGAATGGCTCCGGCGCGAAAACGGCGACTACGCCGCACTGCGCGAAGGGGTGCGGATTCTCGACCGGCTGACCTTCTCGACCGAACGCAAATACATGGCTACGCTCATTGAGCGATGCGATACACGGGAGCGGTTTCTGCTCATAAAGGGTGCGCCCGAAGTGGTGCTCGCCCGCTGCGACGCCGCGACGATTCCCGCCGAAATTCAGGAACAACTGCTGGGTATGCAGCGCCGCGCCATGCGCACGCTGGCGCTGGCCTACGTCCCGACGAACGCCTCGCGGATCGAAGAGGCGGAGGAGCCGTACCGCCTGGCGGCCGTCGCGGCGATCGCCGATCCCGTGCGCGAAGAGGTTCCCGCCGCCGTAGCGGAGTGCATGTCGGCCGGCATCGCCGTCAAGATCGTGACGGGCGACACGGCCGCCACCGCCACTGAAATCGCCCGCCAGATCGGACTGTGGAACGATGCCGAAGATACGGATCGCAACCGCATGACGGGCGTCGAGTTCGAAGCCGCGAGCGACGAAGAGTTGCTCGCCCGCATCGGTTCGCTGAAAATCCTCTCGCGGGCGCGGCCGCTCGACAAACAGCGGCTCGTGCGGCTGTTGCAGCAGCAGGGCGAGGTGGTCGCCGTGACAGGCGACGGCACGAACGACGCGCCGGCGCTCAACTTCGCCAACGTGGGCCTTTCGATGGGTTCGGGCACGTCGGTGGCCAAGGACGCCAGCGACATCACGCTGCTCGACGATTCGTTCCGCTCGATCGCAACGGCCGTCATGTGGGGGCGCTCGCTCTACCGCAACATCCAGCGGTTCATCCTCTTCCAGCTCACGATCAACTTCGCGGCGATCGTCGTCTTCCTCGCCGGATCAGTCATGGAGACCGAAATGCCGCTCACGGTGACGCAGATCCTGTGGGTCAACATCATCATGGACACGCTGGCGGCCATGGCCATGGCATCGTTGCCGCCGCAGCACGAAGTGATGCGCGAACGCCCCCGCCGGCGCGATGCGAGCATCGTCTCGCGGGCGATGGTGCGCACGATCGCCACCTGCGGCTCGATCTTCGTGGTCGTCCTGCTCGGAATGCTCGGCTGGTGGCTCTACACGACGGGCGAGCCCACCGTGCGCCAGCTCACGGTATTCTTCACGACCTTCGTCTTCCTGCAATTCTGGAACCTGTTCAACGCCAAAGCGATTCGAAGCCGGATGCGCGGCGAGCCACGGCATCGCGCACAGCCGGACGTTCCTCACCGTGCTGGCGCTCATCGCGCTGGGGCAATGGCTCATCGTCGAACTAGGCGGCGAGGTCTTCCGCACCGTCCCGCTCTCGTGGCAGGAGTGGGCCTGGATCGTGGGGTTCACCTCGCTCATCGCACTGGGCGGCGAGGCGATCCGCGCCCTGCGGCGACGGCAGACGTGTTCGTGCCGTGACGCACGATAACCTCTGCGGGCGGTTCTGAAAGGCCGCCCGCCGTTTTTCGGACGAAATCGCCGGCCGAACGTACCACTTTCGCATCCGTTTGCGTATCTTTGCTGCGGTTTAGGCGAGAGGTTTTTTCACTATGACGACATCCCGGGAGATGACCACGGGGCCGGCGCTGCCCCTGATTCTCAATTTCACGCTGCCCCTGCTGCTGGGCAACTTGCTGCAACAGACCTATTCGCTGGTCGACGCGGCCATCGTGGGCCAGTTTCTGGGGATCGACGCCCTGGCGGGCGTAGGCGCCAGCAGTTCGGTGATCTTCCTCATCCTGGGATTCTGCAACGGCTGCTGCTGCGGATTCGGCATTCCGGTGGCGCAGCGCTTCGGCGCGCGCGACTACGCCGACATGCGCCGCTACGTGGCCAACGCCCTGCGGCTGGCCGTCGGCATCTCGGTGACCGTGGCGATCGTCACAAGCATCTGGTGCGCCGACATCCTGCATGCGATGCGCACCCCGACAACATCTTCCGCGACGCCTACCTCTACCTGCTGGTCACCTTCATCGGCATCCCCTGCACCTTCTTCTACAACCTGCTGTCGAACATCATCCGCGCATTGGGCGACAGCCGCACGCCCTTCTGGTTCCTGCTCTTCTCGACGGTGCTGAACATCGCGCTCGACCTCTTCTGCATCCTCACGCTCGGCTGGGGCGTGCTGGGAGCGGCCGTGGCGACAGTCGTTTCGCAGGGCGTTTCAGCCGCGCTCTGCTTCGCCTACATGCACCGCCATTTCGAGATTCTGCGCAGCACGCGCGACGAACGGCGGTTCCGCTCGCGGCACGCCCGCACGCTGCTGGCGATCGGACTGCCGATGGGATTGCAGTTCTCGATCACGGCCATCGGCAGCATCATGCCCAAAGCGCCAACAACGCCCTCGGCTCGGCCTGCGTGGCGGCCTTCACGGCCGGCGTGCGCATCAAGATGTTCGTCATCTCGCCTTTCGAGAGCCTCGGCATGGCGATGGCCACCTACACGGGCCACAACTACGGCGCCGTGAAGCCCGAACGCATCTGGCAGGGCATCAAGGTCGCCGCGGGACTGATGCTCGGCTACGCACTCTTCGCCTTCGTCGTGCTGATGGCCGGTTCCGACCTGCTGGCGCGGCTCTTCATCGATCCGTCGCAGAGCGAGATTCTCGCCGACACGCGGCTGTTCCTCCACGTGGCGAGCTATTTCCTGCCGGTGCTCGGCCTGCTCTGCATCCTGCGCTATACGATCCAGGGCGCAGGCTACACGAATCTGGCGATGCTGTCGGGCGTCTCGGAGATGATCGCCCGCACGGCGGTCAGCCTGTGGGCCGTACCGGCCCTGGGCTACATCGCCGTCTGCTTCGGCGATCCCACGGCGTGGATCGCCGCCGACCTCTTCCTCGTCCCCGCCTTCGTCTACGTCTACGGACGGCTCAAACGCATGACGCCGCCCGAAAAACCGATCGGCGGTCGATAATCGCACGGAGTTCCCGCCGCGCTTTTGCCGCTCCCCGAGGCTGGCGGAGCAAAAGATCACCACGAGCCGCCCCGCCTCTTGCGCTACCGATTTGCACGATCCGCAAATTTTTATTATCTTGCGGATAGTTAGGCAATTCGAACAGCTATGATACGATATGGAGGGGGGGGGCATTTTGAGTGCTGCGGCACTGTTCCTGCTGGGAACGCTCCAAGCGCTGCACGCGCAGAAGAACCCGTTTTTGGAGCAAATCCGTAATTTTCCGCAGGAGAAGATCCACGTGACGACCGACCGCGACGCCTATATCGCGGGCGACACGGTGTGGCTGCGTGCGCACTGCGTCGACGCCGCGACGCTCGAACCGCTCACGGCGAGCCGCTACGTCTACGTGGAGCTTCGCACGACGGACAACCTGCTCGTGCGCCGCATCAAGATTCTGCAACGCGGCGGCGTCTATGCCGGCTATCTGCCCCTGCCCGCGACGCTCGCGCAGGACGAATACGTGCTGTGCGCCTACACGCTCTACATGCGCAACCTCGGCGGCGACTATCTCTTCTCGAAACCCCTTTCGGTCAATCCCTACCGACAACCCGAAAAACGACGGCGCCGCACGGCGGCGGGCCCCTTCGACGTGGCCTTCTTCCCTGAAGGCGGCTACCTCATCGACGGACAGCCCTGCCGCGTGGGGTTCAAGGCCCTGGGCAAGGACGGACTTTCGAGGCAGGTGACGGGAACCGTGCGCGACGACCGTGGCCGCACCGTCGCGCGTTTCGCCTCGCGCCACGCCGGCATGGGGTCGTTCGAGTTCACGCCGCGGCCCGGCCGACGCTACACGGCCGAATGCGTCCAGACATCGGGCGGCAAGTCGCGGCGCTTCGACCTGCCCGAAGCCAACGATCTCACCTTCGTCCTGCGCGTCGAGCCCAACGACACCTCCTTCGTCGTATCCGTCCGTTCGGCTAAAAAGTGGCGGCCGCAGGGATTGAAGCTCCTCGTCCACCGCTGCGGCACGCAATGCTACTACAAGCGAGTGGAACCCGCAGCACGCATCGCTCACCTTCCTGCGCGACGAACTGCCGGGCGGCCTCTACCAGATCCTGCTGCTCAGCCCTACGGGCGAAGCCTACTCCGAGCGGCTGGTCTTCAACCGCCGCGACGAAGAGGCCGAGGTGACGATGCGGCAGGAGGGCACGTTGCAGCAGCGTTCGAAGGTAACGCTGCATTTCGAGGTGCGCGACACCAAACGCCGACCCGCACAGGGCGACTTCGCCGTCGCCGTCACCGACCGCAAGGCGGCGGCTCCCGTAGCGACGGCGGGCATCTACTCCACGCTGATGCTCTCCTCCGAGCTGCGCGGTGTGATCGAAGACCCCGACTGGTACTTCGCGTCCGACAACGCGCAGGGCGACGAGGGGCTCGACGAACTGCTGCTTACGCAGGGCTGGCGCAGGTACGACGTGCCGAAGCTCCTGCGCGACGAATACAAGGAGCCCTATTACCCGTTGGAGGCGGGACAGGAGATCGCAGGACGCATCGAGCGCACGGCCATGTTCTCCAAAAAGAAGAAGCTCGACCGCTACACGATGCGGCTGCTGGTACCCCAGAGCGGCTACGCCACCTCGGCTCCCATCGCCGAGGACGGGTCGTTCGCACTCAACGGGTTCGACTTCCCCGACAGCACGACCTTCGTGCTGCGCCCCACCGTCCGAGGGCGGACGATCACCGACGCGCGGATTCTCATCACGCCCGATTCGTTTCCCGAATACCGCACGCTGCCGCGCCTGCGGCAGCCCGATCCGACCTACGTGGCGCAGGCGCGAAGGTATATCGAGCAGCGCGGCACGGCAGACATGCGGAATATCGTTATCGACACCGTGGTCGTGACGGCAAAACCCTGGGACGACGACATCGACGAAAACGCGCCGGAACACCGCCTGGCAGCACGGTCGTGGAACGCCGAGCAGATCAAGGAGGTCAGCGCAGGGACGATCCTCGACTTCATCGAGAAGATGCCCGGAATGCAGGTCATGGGACGAAGGGTACTATACCGTGGGCATAAACCGGCTTTTATGGTCGACGGAAGATTAGAGGAAACGGTTGGTATGTTACAAGGATCAACGGGGAAAGGGGAAGTCGAAGAATGGACTGTCAATAAGAAGAAACGATCGGAGCGAGGAATAAATGCAACTGCTTTGAGAGCTTTGGTGGCGATAGGAAATATTGCACGGAACGGCGGAAATGCTTGGGATCTCAGACAAGCAGTCGCAGACTATCAAGAAACAGTGCAGAGTAGCGAATGGAAACGAGGTATGCAATATTTCGATGATTTTGATAATGTTCCCGATTGTTTGTATTACCCGATCGAACAGGTAGCACGTATCGACCTGATCGACCGCAACCAGACGACCTATTGGGGAACGAACCTCAAAGGCGGCATCATCGCCATTACCATGAAGAAAGGAAAAGCGCTGGCCGAAGCGTATGCCGCTGTACCATCGCCGGACGTAAGCGTAGTGACACCATTGGGTTATCAAACGCCTGCTGAGTTCTACGCTCCGGCATACGACACCGAAGAGAAACGTAGAACCAATACGCCCGACTATCGCACGACGCTTTACTGGAATCCTGTCGTCAAGCTCGATGATCTGGGGCAGGCTACCGTCGAGTTTTATACCACCGATGCTCCCGCCGATTATGACATCTCTATCGAGGGCGTATCCCAAAGCGGCAAGATTATCCGAAAGCAGCAGCGGTTCCCGCCGGCACCCTGAAATCCGCCGGACTGCGGATCGGCCGACGCACGCACCGGTTCGACCGGATATAAAGAAGCATCCGGACATCGCTCGATGTCCGGATGCGTTTCGTTCAGACGTCATGTCGCCTGCCGACGGCCAACCGCCGAACGGCAGAAGGCATCTTCGCGGCCGCGGATTCCGCAGGCCGCGGCCGGTATCAGAGCACGCCCTGCTCGACCATCGACTTGGCAACCTTCATGAAGCCGGCGATGTTGGCGCCCTTCATGTAGTTGATATAACCCTCCTCGGTGCCGTATTCCAGGCAGGCGTGGTGGATCGACGACATGATGTGGTGCAGCCGCGCGTCGACCTCCTCGGCCGTCCAGTTGTATTTCATCGAGTTCTGGCTCATCTCCAATCCCGACGTGGCGACGCCGCCGGCGTTGACCGCCTTGCCCGGCCCGTAGGGGATCTTCGCCGCGATGAAGGCGTCGATCGCCTCGGGGCGGCAGCCCATGTTCGAGACCTCGGCCACGACCTTCACTCCGTTGGCGATCAGTTGCTCGGCATCCTCGCCGTCGAGCTCGTTCTGCGTGGCGCACGGCATGGCGATGTCGACCTTCCGCTCCCACGGCTTGCGCCCCGCGAAGAAGGTCGAGCCGGCGAACCTGTCGGCATAGGGGGCCACCACGTCGTTGTTCGACGCGCGCAGTTCGAGCATGTAGGCGATCTTCTCCTTGTCCAGTCCGGCCGGATCGTAGATGTAGCCGTCGGGGCCCGAGATCGTCACGACCTTCGCGCCCAGTTCGGTCGCCTTGGTCGCCACGCCCCACGCCACGTTGCCGAAGCCCGAGATGGCGATCACCTTCCCTTCGATCTCCATACCGGCCGTTTCGAGCATCTGGCGCAGGAAATAGACGGCGCCGAAGCCCGTCGCCTCGGGACGGATGAGCGAACCGCCGTAGGTCATCCCCTTGCCCGTGAGCACGCCCGTATTCTCGCGCGCCAGCTTGCGGTACATGCCGTAGAGGTAGCCGATCTCGCGGCCGCCCACGCCGATGTCACCGGCCGGAACGTCGGTCTCGGGGCCGATGTGGCGCCACAGTTCGACCATGAAGGCCTGGCAGAAGCGCATCACTTCGGCGTCGGACTTGCCCTTGGGGTTGAAGTCCGAACCGCCCTTCGCACCACCCATCGGGAGCGTCGTCAGCGCGTTCTTGAAGATCTGCTCGAAGCCGAGGAATTTCAGGATCGAGGGGTTGACCGAAGGGTGGAACCGCAGCCCGCCCTTGTAGGGGCCGATGGCGTTGTTGAACTGGAAGCGGTAACCGGTGTTGACCTGCACGCAACCCCTGTCGTCGACCCACACCACCTTGAAGGTGAAACTGCGGTCGGGTTCGACGATCCGCTCGGCGATCTTGTTCGCCTCGAATTCGGGATGCCGGTTGTAGGTCTCCTCGACGGTCGTCAGTACCTCGCGGACGGCCTGCAAATACTCGCTTTCACCCGGGTGCCTGCGCTCGAGTTCAGCCATAAGTTTGTTCACATCCATAGTATCATCGTTATTTAGGATTGGTCGGCGAAAATCGTTTTCGATCATTACAAATATAAACAAATTTCCGACGATATGTAACCGACAGAGCTATTATTTTTACGATTTATCGCCGGTTTCCGCCGAATCCGAATCGATAATCAGCTCCTCGGCCCGAATCTTGGGGACATAGTGGACGCCCTCCGAACGATAGTAACGCCGATCGCCGCCGGCGCCGATCTCGACCCGCTCGATCCGTTCGGCGCTCTTTCCGACGGCGAGGATCAGCAGCGGTTCGCAGGGCAGCCGCAGCCTCGTCCGAATCGCATCGCGGTCGAACGCGCCGATACAGAGCCCGTTGAGTCCGATCTCGACGGCCCGGAGCAACATGCTCTGCACGGCGATGCCCAGATCGATGTCGACCCAGCGGTCTTCGGGCACCGTCGAACAGACGACGATGAAGGCGTTGGGTTCCGTGCCCGCCAGCGGCAGATGCAGTTCGGGCAGCGCACCGCCCATGCGGACGTGCGCCAGCACCCCGGGGGCCTCGTCCGCCAGCACGAGCCGGAAGCGCAATACCTGCTGGTTGCGCGCAGAAGGGATTTTCGTACAGACGGAGACGATGCTGCGGAGCTGATCCGCCCGCACGACGAACCGGGCGTCGTAACCGCGCACGCTGCGGTTCCTGGTCAGCAGCCGTTCCAGCGTCGCCGCCCGACGCGGTTGCGCCGCCGGCTGCGCCCGATAAGCCTCCATTCTTCGTTCGAGATAGTTGTCCGCCATCGTTTTCTTCTTTTTTCGTTTCGACCGTTCGATACATTTGCGGGGCCGTCCCGCAGGACACCCGCCTCCGCGTCGCGTCTACTCCTCCCCAGCGGGAGGTTCGGTGCGCACGATCCCCTTGTTGGAGCGCCCGTCGATATAGACCCACAGCGGCGCGGGGAAGCTCACGCGCCGCAGATATTCGCCCTCCTCGGCCGCCGGCATCGCACCGAGCCGCTCCGCATCGAACCGCCCGTCGCCCATGAAGGGGTTGATCGTCAGATAACCCACGCCCAGCGAAGTGACGTTCTGGAAAAAGTGCGTCCCCTGGCTCGGCTCGACGCGGAAGCGTTCCAATCCGCATTCGACGATCACGCGCGCCTCGGTGATCTGCTGCCACTTGACCGGAATGCCCAGAAAGGGATCGCTCGACCCCCACCGCCCCGGCCCGACGAGGATGTAACCGCGACCGGCTTCGCGCATCCGCGCGTTGAGCGCGTCGAGCTCGCCCGCGATCGCCTGCGTCGAGAGCGAGTCGAAACGTTCGGGCTTCACGTAGACGATGTCGCGGATGTCGCTCATATTTCCCACGCCCAGTGCGTTTCGGGCATAGATGAGCGCATCGTCGGTCGGCACGCGGCGCCAGTCGAGCGCGCGGTTGTCGTTGTTGTCGATGATCGGGCGGATCTGCAACAGATTGAAGATCCGCTGCTGCCCGTAGGGGACGTCCATGTTGACGGCGAACTCCACCTCGACCGGACAGCGCATCTCCTCGACGCCCAGGCGCAGGATGTCGCGCACGATGTCCGCCAGCGGAAAGGTGTTGTATTTGAGAATGGCGTTGAAGGTAATCACCTTGCGCCCCTCGTCCATCGGCGAGTCGGAGATGCGGTCGTTCTCGCGGTCCCACACCGAAGCCACGAAGCGCGTCTGGCGCATCGGAGCCACCTCGCGCAGCGTCAGCCGCCGGATGTTGACCGCATCGTCGGTCGACGTGCGGAACGCTTCGGGGCGCAGGTCGAGCGCCAGCACCTCGTTCTGCGTATCGCGCAGCGCCAGTTCGGGCGTGGAGGTTTGCAGCACCTTCTGCGGGTAGCGGGGCGAGAAACGCAGCGTGCGGCCGCCGTCGACGACCAGCTTGCCCAGTCCGAGGGCGATGTTGCAGACCCCCTCTTCGGGCGTCTCGTCGCCTATGGGGTAGTAGTTGATCGACCGAGCCACGCCCGAGAGCGTGGGGAAGAAGAGCCCGTCCTGCTCCGTGCCGCACACCTCCTGGATCACGACGGCCATCTTCTCCTCGGCGATCAGGTTCTGCGAAGACTGCACGTAGGCCTTCGACGCCGCGAAATAGGTCGATGCGTAGACGCTCTTGATCGCCTTCTGCAACAGACGCAGCTGGCGGTCTTCGTTCCCCTCCGTATAGGGAATCATATAGGTCGAATAGATGCCGGCGAAGGGCTGGTAGTGCGAATCTTCCAGCTTCGACGACGACCGCACCGCCAGCGGCCCGCTCACCGTGCGCACGTAGGCTTTCAGCGCCTCGCGCAGCTTGTAGGGAAGCGTCGAACTGACGAACTCCGAGAGAATCTCCTCGTCGGTCATCTCGGTGGTGAGCACGTATTCCAGCCCGTTGTTGCGGATGAAGGCGTCGAAATAGTCGGTCGCCACCACCACCGTGCGGGGAATCGTCACGCGGACGTTCTCGTATTTGGCGTACTGGCTGTATTTCACCAGCATGCTGTTCATGAAGGCCAGCCCGCGCGCCTTGCCGCCGAGCGACCCCTCGCCGATACGCGCGAAAGCGATGGCGTCGGAGTAGGTCGCGGGATCGAATTTGGCCACCACGCCCCTGCCCCAGCAGCGTGCGGTAGTCGCGGATGAGCGTCACGAGCGCCGCGCGATGCTCTTCGGTCGTCCGGAAATGGCTCTTGTTGAGCTGGCGGATCGACGCGGCCAGCGGAAACAGTCCGCGCGAGTAGAGCCATTTCGAAAGGTTGTTCTGCGAGGTGTTGTACTCGAAGACGTCGTCGGGAACCGACGCGACGAGCCGCTGCATCTCGTGGAGATCCTTCGCCCGGCCGATCACACGCCCCGTCGAGAGGTCTTTGAAGAGAAAATCGCCGAAGGCGAACCGAGCGGCGATGAAGTCCGACAACTCCTGCAACAGCGTCTTCGAATTCTTGGCGATGAACCCTGCACCCAACTCGCGCGCCTGCGCAGCGAAGGCCGTCTGCGACGATTGCAGCAGCACCGGCATCAACGGGTTGTCGGCCCTCACCAGCCGGCACAGGTCGATGCCCGCGTCGAGCTTCTCGGTCGAAGGGGAGTCGCCCTTGTGCAGCACGAACCCCACGTCCGAGATGACGCCCAGCAGGTTCTTCTTATATCGCTCGTAGAGCGCCACGGCATCGGCGTAATTGGTCGCCAGCAGGATCTTGGGACGGGCGCGCTTGCGCAGGATCTGCTGCTGTTCGTTGAAGGCGTCTTTCAGGAACTCGGTGTTCTGTTGCAGGATCAGCTTGTAGAGCGCCGGCAGATAGGTCGAATAGAAACGCACCGAATCCTCGACGAGCAGGATGGCCTGCACGCCCCCTGTGAGGATGTCCTCCTCGGCGTTCATCGCATCCTCGATGAGTTTGATGATGCCGATCACCAGATCGGTATTGCCGCTCCACGAGAAGATGTAGTCGATGCCCGAAGCGTCGCGCGCTCGTCGATACGGCGGTAGATGTCCTTCGAGAAACTGGTCAGCAACACGACAGGGATATGCCGGTGGCGCTCCTTGACGATCTTGGCGAAGTCGAACACGTCGGGTTCGCCCACGTTGTACATCGTGAGGATGAAGTCGAACCGATCGTCCTCGCGGAGCAGGTCGAGCGCCTCGGCCGTCGAGCTGACGCGCAGCAGCGCCGGCGGGTTGGACATGTTCAGGTCGATGTACTCCTGGTTGATCTGCTGCTCGATATGGCCGTCCTCTTCCAGAATGTACCCGTCGTAGCTGCAACATACCAGCAGAATCTTGCGGATGCGGTGCTTCATGAACTCGTAGCCCGATGTCCGTTCGCCGTCCGTCGGCCCTGTCTCTGCGTTGTATTTCATTCGTTCGTTCGTTTTTCGTGAAAAATCCGCCGTTCCCGCTCATGTTCGAATACCAGCGCATCTTTCGAATCCTAAAAGTCGGTAAGCCTCAACAAATATAACGTTTTGTTTCGCATTCTCCAAGGAATTCCCGCCGCAGGGCTCGGGAATCGGACAATTTCCTCCGTGTCGCGTCCGGTCAGACCGCGGCTGAAACTCGCTTCGGGCCGGATGCCTGTCCGAATGCACCGCGAAAAAAGCGGAAGCAGCGGCGACACCGGCGCGAGAGCCCGGAGCGATCGTGTGAACGACGGGCGTTCCCTCCTTCGTCCGATCCGTTCCCTCCTCCGGTGCAATGCGGAAATTATGGTGCGCTCCGCGCAACGATGATTTATTCACTTTCCAAACTTTTTCGTATTTTTGACTGCGCCGAAGCTACTTTCGCTCGGCAATGTCCGAATAAATTTGACATTGCCCTCACTTATTCGTATCTTTGTATGATATAAACTTCTTTCCCGATGGCGAACAAGTCGAAATATACCTTGCAGGAGGTAACCTCGCCCCAGTTGGCGCGCGAATTCCTGAACCTGCCCAAACGCATCTACAAAGGCAACCGCAACTGGGTGTGCCCGCTCGACGAGGATATCGAAAAGGTCTTCGATCCCGCCCGCAATCCGCTCTTCGGCGACGGCGAAGCGATTCGCTGGCTGGTACGCAACCGCAAGAACGAGGTGGTGGGGCGCATCGCCGCCTTCTACAACCGCGAACAGGCGGCCATCGAGGAGCAGCCGACCGGCGGCTGCGGCTTTTTCGAGGCGATCAACGACCAGGAGGTCGCCGACCTGCTCTTCGACGCGGCGCGCATGTGGCTGGCCAGCCGCGGCATGGAGGCCATGGACGGCCCGATCAACTTCGGCCCGCGCGACACGTGGTGGGGACTGCTCGTCGAAGGCTACGAATTCCAGCCCCTCTACGCCAACCCCTACAATCCGCCCTACTACAAGGAGCTGTTCGAACATTACGGGTTCCGCAACTACTTCAACCAGAACACCTACATCTGGCGCGTGAACGATTCGGAGGCCAACCGGCAGATCTTCGCCCGCACCGAACGGCTCATGGCCACGCCGGGCTACCGCTTCGAAAACATCGACATGCGCAATCTGGAAGAGGCGGCCGAAAACTTCCGCATCATCTACAACAAGGCGTGGGCGCTCTTTTCGGGCGTCAAGCCGATGGACAAGGCGCAGGCGCAGCAACTCATGCGGTCGATGAAATCGATCATCGATCCCGACATCATCATTTTCGCCTACTTCAACGACGAACCGATCGGATTCTTCATCACCGTGCCCGACCTCAACCGCCTGATCGGCAAGTTCAACGGCAAATTCGGCTGGTGGCAGAAACTGCGGCTGATGTGGGATCTGAAAGTGCGCCGCTCGTGCGACCGCATCTTCGGCATCATCTTCGGCATCACCCCCGAATTCCACGGCAAAGGGGTCGAATCGGGCATCATGACCAAATTCTGGCACTTCCTCGAAGAGAGCCAGAGCCGCTACAAGACGATGGAGCTGGCATGGATCGGCGACTTCAACCCCGTGATGAACCGCATGATCCAGACCTACGTCTGTGCATCGCTGCACAAGGTGCATACCACCTACCGCTACCTGTTCGACCGCGAAAAGGAGTTCCACCGCTGTCCGCGGCTGGGTGTCAAACGCAGGGAGTAAACACAAAAAAACACATAACAGCTATGAAAACCACCGCTTTTCACAAGTATCACGTCGCGGCCGGCGCGAAGATGGCCGAATTCGCGGGATACGACATGCCCATCGAATTCACGAGCATCAACGACGAACACCTCGCCGTGCGTCAGGGCGCGGGCGTCTTCGACGTGAGCCACATGGGCGAAATCTGGGTCAAGGGCCCCAAGGCGCTCGATCTGCTGCAACGCATCACCACCAACGACGTGTCCAAACTCTTTCCGGGCAAGGTGCAGTACTCCTGCATGCCCAACGGACGGGGCGGCATCGTGGACGACATTCTGGTCTACAAGTTCACGGACGAGAAATACATGCTCTGTGTCAATGCGGCCAACACCGACAAGGACTGGGCCCACATCTGCCGCGAGGGCGAAGCCTTCGGGATGCGGCCGGGCACCGAACTGGAAAACGCTTCGGACAACATCTGCCAGCTGGCCGTACAGGGGCCGCTGGCGATGAAGATCGCACAGAAGCTGGTCGATCATCCCGTCGAGCAGATGCCCTACTACACCTTCGAACAGACCGAGGTCGCGGGCTGCGAGGCTATCCTCTCGATCACGGGGTACACCGGCTCGGGCGGCTGCGAGATCTACGCCTACAACGCCGACGCCGACCGGTTGTGGGAGGCGCTGTGGAAGGCCGGCGAGGAGTACGGACTGAAAAACATCGGATTGGGTGCCCGCGACACGCTGCGGTTGGAAAAAGGATTCTGCCTCTACGGCAACGATATCGACGACACTACTTCGCCGCTCGAAGCGGGACTGGGCTGGATCACCAAGTTCGCCGAGGGCAAGGGAGTTCATCGACCGCGACCGCATGGAACGGATCAAGGCCGAAGGGGTGAAGCGCAAGCTGGTCGGATTCAAGCTCATCGACCGCGGCATTCCGCGCCACGGCTATCCGCTCAAAACCGTCGAGGGTGCCGAAATCGGCCATGTCACGTCGGGCACGATGTCGCCGTCGCTGAAAGTCGGCATCGGCCTGGGTTACGTCGCGGCGGAGCACGCCGCACCGGGAACGGTGATCGCCGTCGAGGTGCGCGGCCGTCTGCTGAAAGCCGAAGTCGTGAAGTATCCCTTCGTATAGGCGACGGACGAGGTCGCGGCGGAGCCGAACGCCAAAGTTCCGCTGCGGATCGACGATGCGACCCGTCCGGCGGACACAGAAACCGAAGCGCCGCTAACGCTACGAAGACCGCAACGGACGGTATATCACCGATTCCGACATAATGCCCGACGACTGCGAACGACCATGCGAATCCGGCCCTGCGGGGTCGGATTCATCGTTCCGGACGGCGGTCGCGGCGCACCGTCCGAAACCGTTTTCCCCGCCGCCGGCGTTTTTCGACGGAAAGATTTGGCGGAAATCGGAATTTTTGTTTACCTTTGCCCTCCCCAAAGGGAGTGTAACAACCTCTTGCATAGGGTGCAGGGTCGAAGGCGGAGGATTCCGAGGCTGCGGCGGAGAATCCGGATGCGGGATTACCGGACAATGGGCCGGTATGGTAGCCCCGGCACAGCGGCAATGTTGAGCGCTGAAATCATTAAACGAAAGTTGCAGCTATGAACAAGGATGCAATCATCAAGCTCGTAAACGAGCAGTTGTGGACGAAGGGCGAGGCCGACGTGCCCCAGTTCAAGGCAGGCGATACGATCACCGTATCGTACAAGATCGTCGAGGGTAACAAGGAGCGCGTGCAGAGTTTCCGCGGCGTGGTTATCCAGATCAAGGGTTCGGGCAAGACCAAGATGTTCACGATCCGCAAGATTTCCAACGGTGTGGGCGTCGAGCGTATCTTCCCCCTCTATTCGCCCCACATCGAGCACATCGAGGTCAACAAGGTGGGTGTCGTGCGTCGCGCACGTATCTACTACCTGCGCAAGCTGACCGGCAAGAAGGCTCGTATCAAGGAGAAGCGCATGACCAAATAGCGGTCGTCGCACGAAAGAAAAGCCGCCACAACCGTGGCGGCTTTTCTTTTTGCTTCCGTCCGGGCTGCGGCGGCAACGATTTTATATACCGGCGGCGCGGGATTTGCCGTTTTTGGCTACATTTGCATCGACCAAAAGTCTTGTCACTATGGAAATCAAAGGGAGATTCGACCATTTCAACATCAACGTCACCGACCTCGACCGCAGCCTGGCCTTTTACCGCGAGGCGCTGGGGCTGCACGAGATCAAACGCAAGGAGGCCGCCGACGGCAGCTTCGTGCTGGCCTATCTGGGCGACGACCGGACGGGATTCCGCCTCGAGCTGACGTGGCTGCGCGACCATGCCGGCCGCGCCTACGAGCTGGGCGAAAACGAAAGCCATCTCTGCCTGCGCGTGGAAGGCGACTACGACGCCGTGCGCGAGTACCACCACCGTTCGCGCGGGTGGGTATGCTACGAAAACCAGGACATGGGGCTCTACTTCATCAACGATCCCGACGACTACTGGATCGAGGTACTGCCCGTCAAATAACCGCCCGCGCCATGCCTACGCAGAAGAACGATGCGCTGCGGCGCGAGATCGACGCCGCAGCGGAGGTATCTCCGCAAGGGAGGGCTGATTCTCTACCCGACCGACACGGTATGGGGCATCGGCTGCGACGCCACGAACGAGGAGGCCGTGGCGCGCATCTACGCGCTCAAACGCAGCCAGAACAAGAAATCGATGCTCGTCCTGTGCGCGTCGGCCGATATGACCGTGCGCTACGTCGACCGTGCCCCCGGCATCGCCTTCGAGGTGCAGGAGATGGCCACCTCGCCGCTGACGCTGATCCTGCCGGGCGCCGCGGGCGTGGCCGCGAATCTTATCCCCGAAGAGGGAACGCTCGGCGTGCGTATTCCCGACCACGAATTCTGCCAGGGGCTGTTGCGCCGTTTCGGCCGGCCGATCGTCTCGACCTCGGCCAACATCACGGGCGAGCCGACGCCCAAACGGTTGCCGGAGATCGCCCGCGAGATCGTCGACGGAGTGGACTACGTGGTCAACCCCCGTTTCGAAGGGCGGCCGACCGGAAAGCCCAGTTCGATCATCGCCTTCACCGAAGACGGAGGTGTGAAAGTCATCCGCCAATAGCCATGCCGCGCACGATCCGCACCGAAATACAGAAACGCTTCTCCGACATCGACTCCTTCCGCCACGTGAACAACGTGTCGCAGCAGATGTACTTCGACGTGGGCAAGAGCGACTTTTTCGACCGGCTGCTCGGCCCCGAAATCCTCTTCGCGCCCGTACGGATCATCACCGCCGCGACCGACACCTCCTACATGGGGCAGATCCGGTTCGAAGACCGCATCGCGGTGACGACCTGCGTCGAACGCATCGGCACGAAGAGCCTGACGCTCCTGCAACGCATCGTGGCCGACGACGGCACGGTGCGCAGCCAGAGCCGTTCGGTCATGGTCGCCTTCGATTTCGAGGCGCAGCAGAGCGTGCCGGTCCCCGACGCATGGCGCAGGGCGCTCGAAGCGGAGTGAGCGAACACCGAACATCCGGACCTACGGCTGTTTCAACATTTCGGCACGCTGCTTCCGGCGTGCCAGGACGGTTCCGAGCACCATCAACAATACGCCGCCGAAGATCGCGCCGCCGGCCAGCAGGTGAATCTGATCGACCGTCTCCTGATGCCGCGCCAGGGCGAGCGTCGTAGCCACCAACGGCTGGATGTAGCGATAGAGCGCCGTGTGTACCGACGTAAGGCGCTCCGTGCCGCGATAGAGCAGGTACATCGGCAGTACCGTTCCGAAAATCAGCAGGATACCCGTTTCGGCCAGTGCGCCGGGCGGAAGCGTGTAGAGCCGGTTCAGATCGATATAATCCTTGAAAAAGGGGAAGGTGATCGCCACGCCGATGAGATAATACCACCCCATGACCCACAGCGTTCCGAAACGCTGGAGTTGCGGCTTGATAATCACCGTATTGGCGGCGATCGACAACACGGCGATCAGCACCAGCGCATTGCCCCACCCTTCGCTCCCCCTCGACCAGATGGAATCCCCGTTCGAAGAGCAGGATGCCCGCGCCGCAGAGCGCCGCCGCGACACCCAGCGTCCGCACCCATGAAAAAGGCTCGCGGTTGGCGTCGATGCCCGAGGTGATGTCGGCCTCGCACAGCGTCATCAGCGCCTCCACGTCGTCGCCCGCCTCGAACAGCAGCCGGCGCACGGCCGAGTCGGTCACGAGGTCCTCCGAGAGGATGATGGGCCGCAGGTGAAGGAACACGAGCTTCTGCACGAACTTCATGTGCTCGTTGAGCGGCAGTTTCAGCTGGCGGAAAATCGCCGGGACCATCTTCGAGCCGAGCACCTCGTGGCCGTGGAAGGTCCAGCCCACACGGGGATCGTAGGCCTTCGTGAGCGGCTTGGCGATGTCGTGCAGCACGGCGGCCCAGCGCAGCCACAAATCGCCGCTGCGGCGCGCCACGTTGTCCACGACCTTGAGCGTATGGAGGAAATTGTCCTTATGGGCGTGGCGGCCCCGCTTCTCCACCCCCTTGAGGTTGTGCATCTCGGGAAAAATCCGCTCCAGCAGCCCGGTGAGTTCCAGCAACTCGAAGCCCATCGAAGGGACGGGCGAAAGGACGATCTTGTTGAGTTCGGTGACGATGCGTTCGCGCGAGACGATGCGGATGCGTTCGGCATTGCG